>OJAW01000039.1_pt1 | contig 99533 bp, 93 predicted proteins | sample 1589151 | NCBI WGS metagenome assembly OJAW01 (sample SAMN03283290) | human gut metagenome | biome: human-associated habitat; material: feces | host: Homo sapiens | place: Peru | collected 2012
GTTTTTTTATCCACCCCCAGTTGAACTGGGGGTTTATTTGTACTTAAAAGTCCAATAAAAAACCGGGCTTCATTTTCGAAGCCCGGTTATATCTTTATATTATATGTAATTTAGGATACCTTACGTTTCAAAATCAATTTATCACTTATCATTGCTATGAATTCACTGTTAGTCGGCTTACCGCGCGTATTCTGAATAGTATATCCGAAATATGAGCTTAACACATCGACGTCGCCTCTGTCCCATGCAACCTCTATGGCATGCCTTATCGCTCTTTCAACTCTCGACGGAGTCGTACCGTATTTTTTTGCGACCGTGGGATACAGAAGTTTCGTAACCGAGTTCATAACATTACTGTCGCCGACGCACAGCATGATTGCTTCTCTTAAATACTGATAGCCTTTTATATGAGCAGGGACACCGATTTCATGCATTATTTCAGAAACGGTTACCTCAAGTTTCGCGTCCTCTCTGTTTTCTTTCGCATACGAAAAACCGGACTCGCCGCTGCTGAGCTGTTTCCATTCGTACAGCTGATTTATTCTGTCGGACATAACCTCAATATCAAACGGCTTGATAAAATAATAATCCGCACCCGAAGTTATCATCTGTTTTTCAAACGCCGGGCTGTCAACGGAGGACATCAGCACAACTATCGGTGAATCCGCTTTATTCTCCTTCACTTTCTTTATAACGCCCAGTCCGTCGATACTTGCCATGAAAGAATCTATTATAAGTATGTCGGGTTTGAGCCTGTCGACCGATTCGAGGACATCGGCTCCGTTTTTTGAAACCGTGCTGACGTTAAATCCCTTATTACCGAGTATTTTGGCGCATGTTCGCCCGAACTGCGTATTATCCTCCGTTAAAAGCACTTTAATTTGATTGTTCATTGTTTTTCATCCTTTCGTTGATATAATCGGCAATCAATATTTTTTTACATCGCAGTGTAACGTTAACTGTCAATTGCTACCATATTTTACCATAGGTAATTATCAATTGCAAGCGTAATTTGGAAATTTTTGTCACTAATTTTTTATTTTTTCAAAGAATTTTGTTAATAAAACCGTTAATAACATATATATGAGGAAAAATCTAATGAAAGGATTTTAAACAAAATGGGACAAAAAAGAATAAATAAAAAGACAACGCCTCCGCCTGTGTCTCGCGCACTTTCGGACGAGCCGGACGTTTGGGACATGACAAACAGGTACGGCACATATAACACGCAGAACACAAACGGAATTCAAAACGATTTTCCGCAGATAGGACAAAGCGACGAAGCCTCGCAGAATGAAAACGACAAAACGTCAAAGCCGAATTTCGGCAGAAAAAAGAAATAATAAAAAAAACCGTAATTCACACGGGCATTTTTATCCTTCGTGAATTACGGTTATTTTCTTTTTAATCAGTATTTTTCCATACTCTCTACGTCCAGTACAAATAACGTAGCTCCGCCGACGGTTACTTCCTTGCTCATCTCGCCCTCGCTGAATCCGTAGCCGAACGAATCCTTTGTCGTGACCGTGTGAGTCCTCTTGCTTGAATACTTTTTAACAATTTCTTTAAGCCTGTCTACCCTGTCGTCCTCTACGCCGATAAGGTACGTCGTATTGCCTATCATAAGAAATCCGCCGGTCGTAGACAGCTTTGTTACCGAGAATTTGTGTCTGGTAAGAGCCGAGGAAACGGCCATACTGTCGTCATTGTTTACGATTGCTATAACAAGTTTCATATCTATCTCTCCTTACAGTTTAGGTACGATTAATTTACGGCTCTTTCTGTCGAGCTTCGTATAGTCGGGAATCTCATATCTGTTGTCGTTCGCATCCTTGATCAGCACCCTGTTGTCGTAAAGAACCTTTACGGCGGTTATATGGTTTCTGATCTCAAACACGACGTCGCCCTTATCCGTTTCGGCGTACCACATCCAGATTTTAAATTTCTCCGTCATCTTAGTAAACTTGAGTATTTTAGGAATCATATAACACTCTTTCAGACAGTTTTTCACAACGTTTCTTGATTCCTCGTCAAGCGTGTCGAGCGAACGAATCATAGCCTGTTCGTTTCCGTCCTCGTCAATCAGAGCCAGATATCTGTCCCCGCCGGAAATAGGAAACATACGCTTGACTTCGAGACCCGTATATTTTTCTCCCGTATGGAAAAATTCAATATCGACAAAAATTTTATCGTTTGCCGTTATTCGGACTTCGGGTCCGTCAATATATCTTAATAGCATTTAACCCACCGTCCTTACTCAAAATTCTCATCGGCTTTCTGCATTAAAAGCTGTTCGCTCATAGACTGAATCTGAACAAGCTTATAATACTTGCCTTTTTTAGCTATAAGTTCCTCGGGAGGACCGCATTCAATGATCTCGCCCTTGTCGACGACTACTATTTTATTGGCTTTACGTAAGGTTGAAAGTCTGTGAGCTATCATCAGCGTTGTTCTGCCGGTAATAAGTCTCTCAATCGCACCCTGTATCTGATGCTCGGTTTCCGAGTCAACCGCAGCTGTGGCTTCGTCGAATATAAGAATTCCGGGATTTTTTAAAACCGCGCGTGCAATTGAAACTCTCTGCTTTTCACCGCCCGAAAGACCGATACCGCGTTCGCCGAGCATTGTATCGTATGCGTCGGGCATTTTTGAAATAAAGCCGTGCGCGTTTGCAACCTGCGCCGCGTGAAGAACCTCTTCGACATGCGGATTTGCACAGCCGTAGGCGATATTATTAAATACGGTATCCTTGAACATCAAAGGCTCCTGCTGAACGAAACCTATCTGCGAGCGGTAATATTCGAGGTCTATATCCTTTAAGTTTTTGCCGTCTACGAGTATTTCACCCTCATAATCGTCGTAATATCTCATTAAAAGATTAATAAGAGTCGACTTGCCCGAACCCGTTGTGCCAACAATTCCGACAATATCGCCGGGTTCAATCGTAAGATTTATATTCGTAAGCGTTTTCTTTGAACGGTCAAAGGAAAAATTGACGTTTTTAAATTCAATCTTACCCATGAGAGCATCGTCGTTGTTTTTAAAGGTACCGAAATCATGCTCGGGTTCCGCGTCTATTATATCAAGAATTTTTTCGGCGGATGTCAATGTGTTCTGATATGCGTCGCTTAAATTTGCGAAAAAGTTGACGGGATTATAGAACATAGTCGCATACGTAATGAACGAAACAAGAAGTCCCGCAGTAATACCGCCGTTTCCGTCGATAGCCCAGCTTCCGCCGAAATACCATATAATAATCGATCCGCATGTTACAAGGAACGTTATCGCGGTAGGAAAGATAGAAGCATACACGCCGGCTGCTCTGTCCTCTTTATACCAGTCGTCAATGTAATTCGAAAACTTCGATATTACGCGTTTTTCATTCGAAAATGCCTTGATGACTCTTATGCTCGGTATATTATCGGCAAGCATTGTTGATATTGCGGAATTTCTGCGCCATAATCTCATGTATTTAGGCTTGATCAAACGACCGAAATACTTAGCGATTATCGCAACAATCGGTACGGGAATCAGCGACAGCAGAGCCATTTTCCAGTTCATACTTATCATTATACCGATAATGCCTATCATTGTAAAGAACTGAACAATAGCCTCCTGCGATATCTTCATTACAAAATTCTGAAGATTCGTCGTATCGGAGTTAATTCTGTTGATAACAGAACCCGTCGACGTTTTATCATAAAAACGCATCGGAAGATACTGTGCTTTTGCAAAAATATCTTTTTTCAGATTTGCAATGATCTTATCGCCCGTACTTCTTAACATAAATGCCCTTACGGCGGTGATAACATGCTGAACTATATACAAACACAGTAAAAAAACAATAACGTGCAGAAGTCCGGATCTATCCTTATTCGGAATTATGTCATCTACAAGTCTCTGCGTTATATACGGCGGAACAAGCGACATTAAAGTTGTCAGAGCCGAAAGAACAAGACATACTATAAGTTCTTTTATCTCGGGTTTAACATAGACCGTCAGCTTAGAAAACAGTTTTTTCTTGCCCTCACAGTTGATGCAGGGCGCACCGGGATGAGCAAGCTTACGTCCGCACTTGGGACAGAAGCTTCTCATTTTATCGTATGTAGACTTAACCGCAAGAAAAGCGTCCTCGGAATAACCGTCGGCATTTACGGCTTTAATATAATTCGCTGCCGCATCCGCAACGTCTGCGGCCGCATAAGAAAATCTTATAACGTTTTCGTATTCGCCCGATTTGAACTTAATACGAAACATTGCGTTGCCGTAAAGTCTTTTAACATCGGCGTCCTCGATATCCGAAAAATCAAATAACTTATACAATCCGTCAAACGTCTTGTCGTACGCGCACATTCTGTCTTTCGTAAAGAAAACAGCCGACTCGCCGTATCTGCCGTCGTCGGTCAGATCTCCGACAACCGCGAAAAGAATTTCATCTTTAAGAAGCTCTTTCGCCTTATTTTCTATCGCAGAATCAATATGTTTATTTTCGAGCATTTATCCCACCTCATTTCACGCGACAGTATAATAATATATGAAGCATAAATCAACCCATTTTGCAAATCTTTTTTAATTTCAACGTTTTAACGGATATTTCTTTTTATTCCGCGTTATCTTTGTTCAAAAACACATAAAAAAGGAAAGAACCCGGTATCGTAGAAATGATACAGGGTTCTTTCCTTTTTGCACTTATACGGAATACATCGCGCATAAAACGTCATCGACGACATCTTTGATTTGGGACGGATCTACATTCTCATGATTAATCAATTTCACGAAATTATCCGCGTCAATATAATCGGAAAATATCGATTCAAACGTTTTCGTCGGTTTTTCAGGCTCGATTACATCAAATCCGTAAAAAACGTACTCATTTCCTAATTCGTCGGCAATTACATCCGTTCTGATTTTATACATACCATATATACCTCCAAGTGGCAATTAATTTACAATACGTGAATCATTATACACTCATCTCGGGTAAATTTCAATACAAAAATTGAGAAATTTTTACTTTTTCTCTAAATTATACACAAATCTAATTTTTCAATCGAAATATGCTTCTAAATATATATAACAAAAATATCAAAAACGGTGTGAAAAGAAATCCGCACTTTTCACACCGTTTTAACTTTTATTATTTCAGTATTTTTTTAAGATACTGTCCCGTATAACTCTTTTTAACCTTTGCAACATCCTCGGGCGTTCCCTCGGCTACGATAGTTCCGCCTCCGCTGCCGCCCTCGGGTCCTAAGTCGATTATCCAATCCGCGCTTTTTATAACATCAAGATTATGTTCGATAACAAGTATGGAGTTGCCCGCGTCGGCAAGCGTCTGCAATACGTTTATAAGCCTGTGAACATCCGCCGTATGAAGTCCGGTAGTAGGTTCGTCGAGGATATATATAGTTCTGCCAGTCGCGCGCTTTGAAAGCTCCGTCGACAGCTTGACTCTCTGCGCCTCGCCGCCCGAAAGGTCCGTCGCGGGCTGACCGAGCTTGATATATCCGAGTCCGACATCGTAAAGCGTTTTAATCTTACGGTAAATCTTCGGTATCGGTTCAAAGAATGACATAGCTTCCTCAACGGTCATATTTAAAACGTCGCTGATGCTCTTTCCCTTGTACTTAACTTCAAGCGTTTCGCGGTTATATCTCGAGCCCTTGCACACATCACACGGTACGTAAACATCCGCAAGAAAATGCATTTCAATTTTGCATATACCGTCGCCCTGGCACGCTTCGCATCTGCCTCCGGCTACGTTGAACGAAAAACGGCTCGGAGTATATCCGCGGATTTTTGCATCCTGCGTCTGAGCAAAAAGCTCCCTGATATCATTAAATACGCTTGTATACGTAGCGGCGTTCGACCTCGGCGTTCTGCCTATCGGCGACTGGTCGATATTAATAACCTTATCAAGATGTTCAATGCCTCTGAACTCCTTATGCTTTCCGGCAAATTTCTTTGCATTATTAAGCTCGGCGGCAAGCTTTTTATAAATTATTTCATTTACAAGCGACGATTTGCCCGAGCCGGATACGCCCGTAACGCAAACAAATTCTCCGAGAGGAATATTTACATCTATATTTTTAAGGTTATTTTCCGCCGCGCCGATAACGCTTAAAATCCTGCCGCTGCCCGTTCTCCTCTTTTCGGGAACGGGAATTTTTCTGACTCCGGAGAGATACTGCCCCGTTATTGATTCCTTGCATTTTTTAATATCGTCGACGGTTCCCGAGCATACGACTTTTCCGCCGTGGATTCCCGCGCCGGGACCTATATCGACAATATAATCCGCCGCATACATTGTATCCTCGTCATGCTCCACAACAATAAGAGTATTACCGATATCCCGCAGATGCTTCAGCGTATCAATAAGCTTGTCATTATCCCTCTGATGAAGTCCTATAGACGGCTCGTCAAGAATATACAGCACACCCATAAGGGACGATCCGATCTGTGTTGCGAGTCTGATTCTCTGACTTTCACCGCCCGACAGCGTGCCTGCGGAACGGGCAAGAGTTAAATAGTCAAGTCCGACGCTTACAAGGAAATTAAGTCTCGACTTAACCTCTCTTATAATTCTGTCGGCAATCATAGCTTCCCTGTCAGTGAATTTAATGGTATCAAGGAATTTAAGCTCATCGGTAACGCTCATTCTTACAAATTCGTCAATATTGATTCCGCCGACGGTTACAGAGAGCATTTCGGGACGAAGACGCGCGCCCTTACACGTCGGGCAGTCGCATCTCGTCATAACCTGTTCGATATCGGCTCTCGCCCAGTCGCTCGCAGTCTCCTTATAACGCCGTTCAAGATTGTTGATAATCCCCTCAAACGCCGTGTTATACGTTCCGCTGCCGTATTCGGTCGAGCGTTTCATTTTAAGCTTCTCGTTTCCTGTTCCGTATAAAAGAGCGTGAAGTCCCTCTTTCGAAATGCTTTTAACGGGAGTATTTAAATCGAATCCGTACTTTTCGCCAAGCGCGTCAAAATACATTTTTGCAATAGATGATTTTTCACTCTTTGACCAGCCTGCAGCGTTAATCGCGCCCTGCGCTATCGAAAGATTTTTATTAGGAATAACAAGATCGGGGTCAACTCTCATAAAAAAGCTCAACCCCGTACACGTCGGACACGAGCCGTACGGATTATTGAATGAAAACATCCTCGGCGACAGCTCGTCAATGCTGATTCCGTGTTCGGGACACGCGTAATTCTGCGAATACAGCGTTTCGTTTCCGTCCGAATCAACAACGAGAACCGTTCCGCCCGACAGCTTTGACGCAAGCTCAACAGCGTCGGAAAGTCTGCTTCTTATCCCGTCCTTTATAACGAGTCTGTCAACTATAACCTCAATACTGTGCTTAATATTCTTATCAAGAACGATTCGTTCCGATAAATCATAAATACTGCCGTCTATTCTGACTCTGACATAGCCCGAACGTCTTGCGGAATCAAGCTCCTTTGCATGCGTTCCCTTTTTTCCCTTTATAATCGGAGCAAGAATCTGAATCTTTGTCTTTTCGGGCAGTTCAAGCACCGCGTCGGCTATCTGGTCAACAGTCTGCTGTTTAATCTCCTTACCGCACACGGGACAGTGAGGAATACCCACTCTCGCATACAAAAGTCTTAAATAATCATATATCTCCGTAACGGTTCCGACGGTTGAACGCGGATTCTTTGAAGTCGTTTTCTGGTCTATTGAAACCGCCGGCGAAAGTCCGTCTATCGAATCGACATCGGGCTTGTCCATCTGCCCCAAAAACATTCTCGCATAGCTTGACAGCGACTCGACATAACGACGCTGACCCTCTGCGTAAATAGTATCAAACGCAAGAGATGATTTGCCCGAGCCCGAAAGCCCCGTAAAAACCGTCAGCGATTCGCGAGGTATCTTAACGTCGGCGTTTTTGAGATTATGTTCTCTCGCGCCTTTAACTGTAATATATTTTTCTGCCATTTTATTTTCCCTGCTTAAGTTTTTCTATTTTATCTCTTAAAAACGCCGCATGTTCGAATTCGAGCAGCTTTGCCGCCGCCTTCATCTCTTTCGTAAGCGAATCGATAAGCTCTGCACGTTCTCTCGGCGATAAACGTTTATGAGATTTTTTGTCAACGTCGTTCTTTGAGCTTATTTCGAGAATTTCATGTACGGGCTTCACGATTGTCTGCGGAGTTATACCGTGTTCGGCGTTATACTTCATCTGCTTTTCGCGTCTGCGGTTTGTTTCTCTCAAAGCCGCTTCCATGGACGGCGTGACCGAATCTGCGTACATAATAACCTTACCGTCCGCATTTCTCGCCGAACGTCCTATCGTCTGAATGAGAGATGTTTCCGAACGCAGAAATCCCTCTTTATCCGCATCGAGAATTACAACAAGCGAAACCTCGGGGATATCAAGCCCCTCACGCAGAAGGTTAATACCGACAAGCACCTGATACTCGCCGAGTCTCAAATCCCTGATAAGCTCCATTCTCTCAATCGTATCTATATCATAATGCATGTAACGAACTTTTATGCCGAAGCTGTCGAGATAATCCGTAAGACTCTCTGCCATTTTCTTAGTAAGAGTCGTAATAAGTACGCGTTCCCCGCGCTCTTTTCTTATATTTATTTCCGATATAATATCGTCAATCTGACCGTCGACGGGTCGAACCTCGATTTCGGGGTCAAGCAGCCCCGTGGGACGAATAAGCTGTTCGGCAACACATTCACTCTTGCTTCGTTCGAATTCTCCGGGCGTCGCGCTGACAAATATTTTCTGCCCGACCTTCGAATAGAATTCGTCAAATGTAAGCGGTCTGTTATCATATGCCGACGGCAGTCTGAATCCGAAGTTAACAAGACTGTCCTTTCTCGATTTGTCGCCCCCGTACATACCCCTGACCTGCGGGAGCGTAACATGCGACTCATCGACGAACAAAACGAAATCATCCGGGAAGTAATCTATCAGAGTAAACGGAGGTTCGCCCGGTTTTCTGCCGGACATAACAGCGGAGTAGTTTTCTATACCCTTACAGAATCCCGTCTCTCTTAACATTTCAATATCGTATTCGGTACGCTGTCTTATTCTTTGAGCCTCTATCAGCTTGCCCTCCTTTTGAAATTTCTCGACTTGGGTAAGCATTTCCTCATTAATCTGAGCTATCGCCTTTTCGAGCTTTTCGGGCGCGATAACGTAATGCGACGCGGGATAAATCGCTGCGTGCGAAACAACGTTCTTAGTCTCGCCCGTAACCGGGTTAAACTCCGATATTCTGTCTATTTCATCGCCGAAGAATTCGACTCTTATTGCATATTCGAACGTATAAACAGGAAAAATCTCGACAACGTCTCCCCTGACTCTGAATTTATTTCTGATAAAATTTATATCGTTTCTCTCGTACTGAATTTCAACAAGCTTCTGTATAAGCTCCTCACGGCTTTTCTCCATCCCCTGACGTAATGAGATAACCATGTTTCTGTAATCTATCGGGTCGCCGAGCGAATAAATACACGAAACGCTCGCAACGATTATAACGTCCCTGCGTTCGGACAGCGCGGATGTAGCGGAATGGCGCAGTCTGTCAATCTCGTCGTTTACGGCTGAATCCTTTTCAATATAAGTATCGGTCTGCGCAATGTATGCCTCGGGCTGATAATAGTCGTAATACGAAACAAAATACTCAACCTCGTTTTCGGGGAAAAACTCCCTGAACTCACTGCACAGCTGTGCTGCGAGCGTTTTATTATGAGCGAGAATAAGAGTCGGGCGATTAACCTCGGCTATGACATTCGCCATTGTAAACGTCTTACCCGAACCGGTAACGCCGAGCAGAGTCTGTTCGTTATATCCCTTATTAAGTCCGTCGACAAGCGTTTTTATCGCCTGGGGTTGGTCGCCCGTAGGCTTATATTTTGAATGTAAAATAAATTTATCCATTTAATGTCTCCGTAACAGAACAAATATTCTGTTACAATTTTATAATGTTTATCCGCCGTTGTCAAGGCTCGATAACAATATTGTTATTAAAAAGAGGCAGTAAAAAATTCCCCGGCAATTTTAAGAACTGCCGAAGAACTTTTACGGAATATGCACAATAAAGAAATGTTTATTTTTTACGGGAGAAAAGTCCGTGCTTTACATATTCGGATGACGAAGCGGAAATAAAATCATAACCCATATCGGTTATCACTTTTTTAAGCTTTTCTGTGTCAGGCTCATCATCCGAAACCACTACGCACTCTCCCTTTGAGTGAGAAGCCGATACTTTTTTAACCTTAAAGTTATTTCTTACAACGTCCTGTATGTGATTTTCGCACATGGAACAAGCCATACCTTTTATTTTTATTACAGTCTGAACCATAATCGTCCGCCTCCGACTCAAATTCAATTAATCATATTCTTAGATTCTCTTTTGCAAAGACTATCGAGGCTCTCGTTTTCCATGCCGGAAATCAAAGCGCACGATGCGCCTTTTATATCCGATATTCCCGGGAAATCTCTGCATAAAATTCTTGAAACAACATTATAGTAACGCTCAATACGCGCAGCGGTTTCCCGCCCGTGCTCAGTAAAGAAGGCAACTCCGGCGGCTCCCCTGCTTATCAGTCCCATTTCGGTAAAAACATTCATCATACTGTGAACGCTCGGTTTTGAAAGATTAAGCATATTCGCTATGCGGGTGCATCTCATTCCCTCTCCGCTTTTATCAATTTCACGCATTGTCAACAGATACAGAATGTTAGACGCCGTCAGAGATCTTTGATAATCAGTCATATTAACCTCCGGGGATTACACGTAAGGAGCGTTTTACCGCCCCTTACATATAATTGATTACTTCTTTTCTTCTGTGTGCTGATGGCAGGAGCCTGCCATTGCGCAGTGCGCACAGTTATTACCGCAGGTTGTTTTTCCTTTTTTCTTATCCTTTATCAGCTTAACTATTATAAGCGCGACGATTAAGATAAGCACGAGGCAAATAATTATCGTACCTATATTTTCAGCTATCCATGCAAACATATCTGACCGACTCCTTTCCGTTTGATTGCTTTAAATTATTTTTTTGAAATCTTAACTTTAGTTGTAAGCTTCGTAGCCTCTTTGTATGGACGGACGAGCATATAAATCATACCCGCAAGGATTGCAAATGCAAATATGAGAGTAATGATATCGCCTGCTCCGCTGATTGCGCCGGAAAAGAGCTTTCCGAAGCTGTTGACCATAAGAGCTATGCAGTATGCGAATCCGCACTGATATCCGACTGCAAACCATGTCCACTTTGCATTGTTCATCTCACGCTTCATTGCTCCGATTGCCGCGAAGCAGGGAGCGCAGAGAAGGTTAAATACGAGGAACGAGAAGCCTGCGATGGGAGTAAACGCATGAGCGATGTTCTGATATACGGTCGTTCCCTCTGCACCGTTGTAAAGTATACCGAGAGTACCGACGATGTTCTCTTTTGCAACAAGACCGGTAATCGAAGCAACGGCTGCCTGCCAGTTGCCCCAGCCGAGGGGTTTAAATATCCAGGCGACAGCGGAACCGATAAAAGCAAGGATTGAAGAATCGATTTCGGATTCGTCAAGCATGCGGAAGCTTCCGTCTGCTACGCCGAAGTAAGTGGTGAACCAAACAATGATTGTTGAAAGAAGAATGATTGTACCGGCTTTCTTAATGAAGGACCAGCCGCGCTCCCACATGGAACGAAGAACGTTCTTAAGCGTGGGAAGATGGTATGCGGGAAGCTCCATAACGAACGGAGCGGGATCGCCTGCAAACATCTTTGTCTTTTTAAGCATAATACCCGAAACAATGATTGCCGCCATACCGATGAAGTATGCTCCGGTCGAAACCCATGCGGATCCGCCGAAGATTGCGCCCGCAATCATTGCGATAAAGGGAACCTTTGCGCCGCAGGGAATGAATGTCGTAGTCATGATCGTCATACGGCGGTCACGCTCGTTTTCAATTGTTCTTGACGCCATGATACCGGGAACACCGCAGCCTACGCCGATAAGCATGGGGATGAACGATTTACCGGAAAGACCGAATTTACGGAATACACGGTCAAGAACGAATGCGATTCGCGACATATAACCGCAAGCCTCAAGGAATGCGAGAAGGAAGAACAGAACGAGCATTTGAGGAACGAATCCGAGAACCGCGCCTACGCCTGCTACGATACCGTCGTTGATAAGTCCCGAAAGCCAGTCGGGTGCGCCCGCTTTGTCAAGTCCGTCGCCTACAAGCACGGGAACGCCGGGAACCCATACACCGTAATCTGCGGGATCGGGCTGAGCAAATGCATTTTCTGCGTCAGCCGAATAACGCTCTTTAAAATACTTAACGGCGTCGAGGTACGACATTGCGACCGTTTCCTCTTCCTGATCCTTTGAAAGATTCTCGGGAACTGCCGAATAGTAAGCCGTCATAGTGTTAATTGCGAGGGTTTCCTCATCCTCAACGTCAACCTCTGCGGTCTGAGCGTCGGTTTTGAACGCTTCCATTTCGGAAAGTGCACTTGCTTTGTCAAAATCCTCAGCCTCAAAGTCCATGTCGGGCAGGAACGCCTGAATCGCCTGAGTTGCGGCGGTATAATTGTCAGCCTCAGCGGTATAAGCCTTTGTTCCGATACCTAAAAGATGCCAGCCGTCACCGAATACTCCGTCATTTGCCCAGTCGGTTGCCGCGCTTCCGACCGTTACCATTGCGATATAGTAAACAAGGAACATTACAACTGCGAATATCGGAAGTCCGAGCCAGCGGTTTGTAACGACTTTGTCTATCTTATCGGAAGTCGTAAGCTTTTCTTTTGATTTCTTTTTATATACAGCCTTGATTATAGAAGCGATATAAATATATCTCTCGTTGGTGATAATGGACTCTGCATCGTCGTCCATCTCTTCCTCTGCGGACTTGATATCCTTTTCAATATGGTCAAGAACCGCCTTGTCGATATTGAGCTTATCAAGAATCTTGTCGTCTCTCTCAAATATCTTGATAGCATACCATCTCTGCTGCTCCTCGGGCATATTATGTACAGCGGCTTCCTCGATATGCGCGACAGCGTGCTCCACACAGCCGGAAAAGCTGTGCTGGGGAATCGTTTTCGTTCCCTTGGCAGCCTCGATAGCGGCATCTGCGGCTTCCATAATGCCTGTACCTTTAAGAGCGGAAATCTCAACGATTTTGCATCCTAACTGTCTTGAAAGCTCCTCGGTGTTGATTTTATCGCCGCTCTTTTTAACGACGTCCATCATGTTGATGGCGATGACAACGGGTATACCGAGTTCTACAAGCTGAGTGGTAAGATAAAGGTTTCTCTCAAGATTCGTACCGTCGATAATGTTAAGTATCGCGTCGGGACGCTCGTCAATAAGGTAGCTTCTCGCTACAACCTCTTCAAGCGTATACGGTGAAAGCGAATAAATACCTGGAAGGTCGGTGATTATTACGCCGTCATGCTTTTTAAGCTTACCCTCTTTTTTCTCAACGGTAACGCCGGGCCAGTTTCCGACGAACTGGTTTGAACCGGTCAGTGCGTTAAACAAAGTCGTTTTACCGCAGTTCGGGTTACCGGCAAGTGCTATTCGGATATTGTCCATTCTGTTTTCCTCTTTTCTTTTTCTCTGAATTAGCTATTGCTAACTTAATACCCTGAAAAAACGGGGATTAAACCCCTATCGAATGTTTGATTATTCAACCTCAATCATTTCGGTATCTGCTTTTCTCAGCGAAAGCTCATAACCTCTTACTGTAACCTCCATCGGATCTCCGAGCGGTGCCACTTTACGGACAAAAACTTCAACGCCCCTGGTTATGCCCATATCCATGATACGGCGTTTAACCGCGCCCTCGCCGTGAAGCTTTACGACTTTGCAAGTCTCGCCGATTTTTGCTTCTTTAAGTGTTTTCATTGCATATTCCTCCTTATAAATTAAGAATCAAACCATGATTCTTCGAGCCATTTCCTCGCTGACAGCAACTCTCGCGTCCTTTACGTTAACAATAACGTTACCGTTGAGCGAGCTTACTATCGTAACGCTTCCCCCGACTACAAAGCCGAGATTTTCGAGATGTTTTTTTACCTCTGGACTGCCGCCGATTTTTTTTATCGTGTTCTCCTCGCCGACATCCGCCAATGCTAAAGGCATCATTTTTTATCTCCTCTTTCCGCACCCGTCCTTAAACAAGCCGACAATTAATTAGTCAAGGCTAACTGACGGGTCGAAATTGCGGTTAGCATTCGCTAACCAATACATATAATACTCACAATATTGTTTTTTGTCAATACGTTTTTTAATTATTTTTCGTCGAAAAAACAAATTTATTACCTTGCACAAATAGTTAGTATTGGCTAACTATTTATATGTTCAAATTTAACACATTACTTGATTTTACTCTGCAAATGTGTTAGTATAAACAATAAACAATGATTTAAGGCGGTGATTTACGTGGAACTGAAGGAATCCGGACAGATGTATCTTGAAACTATATACGTGCTCTCTCTTAAAAGCAGCGCGGTACGCTCTCTTGATGTAGCACAGTATATGGGATTCTCAAAGCCGAGCGTAAGCCGAGCCGTAGGAATTCTCAAAAATAACGGATATCTCCTTATGGATAAGGACGGATATCTCACCTTAACGCCCGAGGGCAGAAGAATCGGAGAGAAAATATATGACCGGCACACTACCCTGACATCATTTTTAATAAAACTCGGCGTCAGCGAAAAAACGGCAGCCGAGGACGCGTGTAAAATGGAGCATGACATATCCGACGCTACATTCGAAGCGATAAAAGCTCACATTAAAAATAAATAATTCATATAAAGACAAAGAAAACGCCCGCCGAAATGCGGACGTTTTTCAGTTTTATTTAATTTGTTTGTTTTCAGCCGATTTTAAACATATCTCTGTATAGAGAAACCATGCCGTGAAGCTGTTCGGTGCTGATTCTGTTCAACGCGTCGAGCTTATTTTCGTCGCAGAGTCTGCTCTTCGTTGTTAAATTAAGACCTTCCATCTGCAAAAAGTACTTCGCGTTGCACGAATAAGCCTGTCCCTCCGCCGCGGAGCAAAAGCCTGCGAAATCCTGTAACTTCTGCGCTCTGTCGGGATCCGATTCAAAGCATCTGCACTCCTCGCCGATGATTTCGGGATAGAAGTTCGCCATAATTCCGGAGAATCCCGCCGCACCGTCTTTAAGAGACTGAAGAAGCGTCGCCGCGTTTGCGTTGAATATTCTCAACTCGGAGCCTTTGAGAGTATCGAGCTTCTCTTTAAGCTGAGGAATTGAACAGCAGGTATCTTTTATAAATTGGAATTTAGGATCCTGCGCCATTTTGGAGAGAACATAGGGAGAAAGAAGTCTCTTGTAGGGATACGGACACTCGTAAACACCCAGAGCAATCTCGGGTATTTTATCTATAACATAATACATATTCTTTAACAAAACATCGTCGTCTTCATCGGCTTTTGCAAATCTGTTGGAAATAAATACGTAAGCGTCAACGCCGGTTTCGACTATCTTATTCGCCTCGTACGCCTGTCTGTCGAGATCGTCTGCGCAGTGACCGGACGCGACGATTGCAACGCCCTCGGGTCTGTGCTTCATAATGAAATCGATAAGTTCAAGTCTCTCCTCAAACGACAGCGCAAAAATCTCGCTCGACTGGCAGATGGCAAAAATTCCGTCTACCTTTTTTGAAGCGTACCATTCGAGAATCTGCTCGACGGCATTGTAATCGATTTTGTTGTCGGAAGTAAACGGGGTTATCATTGTGGGATAAACACCGTTCGGTATTTTTTTAATCATAACGGAAATCTCCTTTATTAAAATCTGAAATTATTTTGTTTTCTTATCTCCTGCATAAGCGAACAGACCGTCATTGACATATCGAGACATTCGTTATAAAAATCAAGACGTTCGCCGTTTGCAAAATCCATGAAATCGCGTATTTCCATACTCATTACCACATTTTCGTCAATTGCAGGATATATTTCGGCACACTCTTTATTTTTATACAATTTAATATCTGTAAGCTTTGAACAGGAAGCGAATGTAACGGTTCCCTCGTCGCCGAATATCTGCGACGGGGCAAAGCTCTGTCCGACCTTCGAATAAGTAAGCGTTACGGTCTTATCATTATATATAAATAATATTGTTCCGGAATGATCGGCTCCGGTCGGGAGAAAATCACAGTGTGAAACGATACGTTCGGGTTTTCCGAAAAGTTCGACAGCGACGTAAATATTGTATACGCCTAAATCCATAAGTCCGCCCGTGCAGAATTCGGGGTTAAATATATTCGGCAATTCACCGTCCTTTAACGCCTTATACTTTGACGACAGCTGTGAAAAATCAATACTTGCGCTGCGTACGTTTCCGCATAGTCCGACGGCTTCTCTAAGTTTAGAAAGCGCGTCGGCATGAAGAGATTTTATCGCCTCAACAAACAAAACGCCGTTCTCCTTTGCCGTATTATGAAGCGTTTTGAGCTGTTCGGCCGTTACCGCCGCGGGCTTTTCGCAGAGAACGTGTTTTCCGTGGTTGAGTGCGTTCACCGACTGCTCAAAATGCAGGCTGTTCGGACTTGCTATATACACTGCGTCTATATTTTTATCTTCAAGCATTTTATCATAATCGCAGAAGCTTTTTTTTGCGCCGTTTTTCAAAGCGAAAGCCTCGGCTCTCGAAGCGTCACGGGAATAAACCGAATAGAGATTAAACGAGTCAAGCAGTCTGCCCGATTTAATAAAGCTCTCGGTAATCCATGACGTACCGACAGTTGCAAAATTCATAGACGAATCCCCTTTCACCGCTTACTAATTATAACATCATAAATAAAAAAAGCAATTATTTTTTTAATTTTTATAGACTTTAATTTACGAAATATGATATACTTTATAAACAAAATCATTAAGGAATGTTACATATGTCTGTATTAAATATGATTATGTTTATCACATTTTCCGTTATTGCCGTTTCATGGGGCTGGGGTATGCGAGGAACCGCAATAGGCGGGGAAAAAGGCGCGATGCTCCCCGGCGCGCTTTTGGGGCTTAGTTTTGCGGTGTTCGCGGGGATAGAAAAAACAACCGATTTTTATTTTATATTTTCAGCCGCAGGCGCAGTCGGAATGTACGTCGGCGGAAAAATGACATACGGCGAAACACTCGGACTTACCATGGATTCATCCCCCGCGCCCGACATGAAGCGCGGAATGACCGCACTGTTCGTAAAAGGCGGAGCGTGGTTCTCGGTCTGCTGGGGCTGTCTTTTTATAACTCTGTCGATTGTCAGCAGACTGATTTACGATATAAAGGACATTATCGCATTCTTTGTTCTGCTTCCCGTTTTGTCCGTTATTTTTACGTTTCTTTTCAACAGACCTTACGATCCCGAAAAAGGAAAATATCCGCGCGTTTATTTTTCGAAAACTCGAAAAGAATCGTGGGGCTTTGTGCTCGCATTCACTGCGGACATCCTTATTATTTCCGCCGTAAACAGAGATCTGCTCACTCTTGCCATGACATGCGCGGGATTCCTGACGGGCGGATTAGGTTGGATGGCGGCGCAATTTTGCCAGATACGAACAAAGTACCCGTTTAAGAACGGAAAATATATTTTTAATTCTATTCATAAACACTGTCTCGACAGCTGGAAGCTTATGGAGTGCGTTTTCGGAGCAATATGCGGACTCGGAATGTCCGTTTGCACGATAATTCTTATGCCCAATGTTACGGAGCGTTTAAGCTCCGCAAGCTGGCACAGATTCCGCGGCTTTATTTCTCCGGAAACAGATACCGTCCTCGGAATCGTTTATTTATGCGTAATCGCCGTCGACTCGGTTCAGTATCTGTTAAAACTTAAAAAAACAAAAGCCGAACTTAACAAGCTGTTTGCCCTGTCACTTTTGAGTAAAGAAGAATATGACAGAGCCGTCGGGCTTGCTCCCGTTGAACAGAAAGGGAGCGTACGTATATATCAGAAAATATGCGAATATGCAGAGTTCCCGATATACTGCATTATCCCGATGCTGTTTATTTTCCTGGGAAGCATCGAAACCGCTAAGATTGTCTCTTTTACCGTAATATTTATAGTTCTTTCGCAGGAAGTAAGCTTCAAACTTTTAAAAGGAATAAAAAATCAAATCGTCTGGGAATTTTTCATGTACTCGATTCCACTGATATTCGGTATTTTGCAGTTTACGGTCGGATACACCCCTGATATATTCCTGACAATGTTCGTTTACACGGTGCTGTACGAGGGTGTATATCTTGTTAAACGGGTATGGGAATTCTCTCTTCAAAAAAAGACGGACAACTTAAAAACATACTTTTCGTCGGGACTTATAACCCATATATATTTCTGCGCCTGCTGTATAATTTTAATGGTATGGTCTATTTTTATTAAGTAAAAAACATAAAAAATCACGCCGTTCGGAGTCTGTAACCGAACGGCGTTTTCTGCTGTATTTTTATTTTATAACGACTTTAATGAATATCTTTTTGCCCTTTTTAAGAACTACGTATCCCTTATCAAATTCGGAACGGCTGATAACCGCTACTGCCGATTCGGGTTTTTTATCGTCAACGCTTACTCCGCCCTGGTCGATAAGACGTCTGCCCTCGCCCTTTGATTTCGCAATAGCGCACTTTACGAGCAGTTCGGTAACTGCAATCGAGCCGTCGATGAAATCATCCTCGCTGATTGCAACCTCGGGCATGGTATCGACGTTTGACGCGCCGGAGAAAAGGTTTCTTGCGGTTGCCTGCGCTTTCTGCGCTTCCTCCTCGCCGTGTACGAGCTTAGTAAGCTCAAATGCAAGAATCTCTTTTGCCGTGTTGAGCTGACTGCCCTCCCACGATGACATTTCTTCAATCTCTTCAATAGGCAGGAACGTTAACATTCTTATACACTTGAGAACGTCGGCGTCGTCTACATTTCTCCAATACTGATAGAATTCATAGGGAGAGGTCTTATTCGGGTCGAGCCATACTGCGTTGCCCGCGGTTTTGCCCATCTTCTTGCCCTGCGAATCGGTAAGCAGTGTAATAGTCATTGCGTGAGCATCCTTGCCGAGCTTCTTTCTGATAAGCTCCGTACCGCCGAGCATGTTGCTCCACTGGTCGTCTCCGCCGAACTGCATATTGCAGTTATATTCCTTGAAAAGATGATAGAAGTCGTAGCTCTGCATTATCATGTAGTTAAATTCAAAGAACGAAAGTCCCTTTTCCATTCTCTGTTTATAGCACTCGGCTCTCAACATATTGTTAACGGAGAAGCAGGTTCCGACTTCTCTTAACAATTCAACATAGTTAAGATTGAGTAGCCAGTCGGCGTTATTAACCATCTGCGCTTTGCCCTCGCCGAACTCAATAAACTTCTCCATCTGTTTTCTGAAACACTCCGCGTTATGGTCAATATCCGCTCTCGTAAGCATTTTTCTCATGTCGGTTCTGCCCGAGGGGTCGCCGATCATGGTCGTACCGCCTCCGATAAGGGCGATAGGCTTGTTGCCAGCCATCTGTAAACGCTTCATAAGCGTAAGAGCCATAAAATGTCCCGCGGTAAGGCTGTCCGCCGTACAATCGAAACCTATGTAAAAGATCGCCTTGCCTGCGTTGACCATTTCGCGTATTTCCTCTTCGTTGGTAACCTGAGCGATAAGACCTCTCGCTTTAAGTTCCTCGTAAATCTGCATTTTTATATCCTCCAAAATATATTATCTGAACTTTTTCATAACCTCATATGATGAGATCAAATCATTTTCAAAATCGTCCGTTGCCCCCTCTATCGAAACACGGGGACATCCGACCTTTTTAAGATTATCAATAAACTCCGAATAATCAAAACCGTATTTTTCATTCGGATAAACTCTTTTGTGTCTGCCTGTTGAAACCGGATATGATATATGCGCGTGAATCAAATCGCTTCCGACTGCGAGAATATTCGCATAATCGTCGCCCGATTCGAGCATGTGATATATATCCGCAAGAACATGAATCCGCCCGCTGTCCGTCATTGAAGCGGCAATGCACGCCTCCTTGAGCGTATTTATTACTTGTGTTTCCTGTCTGCACAACGGTTCTATTGCCAAATCAATATCATATTTATCACAGAATCCGGCGACTGTCTCTTTTAGAAAACGAACCGTCTGCAAATAACATTCCCTCAACGGATAACCGTCTTTTACGTCTCTCGATCTGCCGGAACCGAACACTACGGTTTCGGCTCCGAGCTTTTTGCACCGCTCAAAACCTTTTTCTATAAACTTATAAAGCGCGTCATAATCTACATTTTTACCGGTAACGCTCATTTCGCCTGGTAAAAAGCAGTTTGCCGCTTCGCATTTTATTCCGCTTTCCGCGAGCGCGGAATATAAGCTTAAGAAATCACCGTCCGACATTGAAGCCACTGAATTAAATCCTGTCTCCATATAGTCAAATCCGGCTTTTTTTATAAGCTCGGGATTTCTGATATCCGTACCCGCGCAAATGCCGATTCTCATAATGTCGCCTCCTTATATTTCTGCGCCTCGTACAGCATGTGCTGAGCGGAGGACAACTGAATTTCATCGTCGGAGTCTCCGCCCACTATTCTCGCTATAGCTCGTTTTCGTCCGTCAAAGTCGAGAGAGTGCACGTGCGTAAATGTTTTATCATGTTCGGTTGATTTTGATATCTCAAAATGAGAGTCTGCAAACGAAGCAATAACGGGCAGATGAGTTATGCATAAAACCTGGTGTATCCTCGACAGCGAATATAGTTTTCTGGCTATCATTCCCGCGGCATGACCGCTTACGCCCGTATCTATTTCGTCGAATATCAAACTCGAAATTCCGTCTTTCTCCGCAAGCGCGCTCTTTATCGCGAGCATGATTCTCGACAGCTCGCCTCCCGAAGCGATTTTTGCAAGAGGCTTCGGCTCCTCGCCCGAATTCGGGGAAATAAGAAATTCAATATTATCAATTCCCGTCGGAGTAAACGGACTCAATTCACGTCCGACCTTAAATTTGACCGACGGCATATCGAGAGTTTCAAGCTCCGATTTAACTTTCTTTTCAAATTCACGCGCCGTTTTCATTCTGACAGAAGAGAGCATCTCCGCTTTCTGAACCGTCAGCTCGTAACAGCGTTCGTATTCTTCTTTAAGTTCTTCTATTTTAGAATCGGAAAGCTCTATGCTTTCGAGTTCTTTTTTTGCGTTTTCATAGTATTCTATAACGTCGCTCTCTTCGGGACCGTACTTCTTTTTAAGCGTGAACAGAGTGTCGAGCCTGTCCTCGATCTCTTCAAGCTCGCCCATATCGAACGACGACGAATCTATAAACGAATTAATCTGTGAAGATAAATCCTCCGCCGTGTACGCGATATCGTTAAGAGCCGAGGCTGTTTTCTCGAATTCCCTTGACATTGAGGAAGCTTCCGAAACGGCGTTCGACGCGTCAAACAGCATACCGCACGCACCCGAAAACTCTCCGTCACCCGACAGCGCGTTTCTCGCCCTTATAAGAGCGTCCGTTATATTCTTATAATTATTAATTACATTCTTTCTTTCAGTGAGCGTTTCCGTTTCGCCCTGTTCGATATCCGCCTTTTCTATCTCGTCCGTCTGATATCTCAAAAGGTCGATTCGCCTTGCTTTCTCTCCCTCGTCCATAGTCAGCTTTTTAATCTCGCTTTTAATCTCGAAAAGCTTTCTGTACGAAGAATGATAATCGTTTATAAGTTCGGAATCGGAAGCCAGCAAGTCTATAAACGAAATATGATATTTCGGCTGCATAAGCTGCTGTGAGTCGGACTGACCGTGAATATTTATAAGCGTTATGCCTATTTTTTTAAGCGTCGAAACGGAAACGCTTACGGAATTTATTTTACAAACGTTTCGTCCGTCACGATGAAGCGTTCTGACAATACGAACGCTCCCGTCCTCACAGGATATACCCGCCTCATCGAGTGCGTCGGAGGTCGTCGGAGATATATCCGTAAAAAATGCGGAAACACGCGCCGAGTTTTCCCCCGTTCTGATAAGCTCGCGCGACGTTTTCTCACCGAGCACGGCGTTTATCGAGTCAATAATGATCGACTTGCCCGCACCCGTTTCACCTGTCAGACAATTAAATCCGCCGGTAAAATCTATTGATGCGTATTCAATTATTGCAATGTTTTCTATTACAAGATTTGAAAGCATAAAAATGTCCTTTATGATTTTAATAACGAAAGAAGCTCGTCCTTTACGGCAGAAGCCGCATTTTCGGTACGGCATGCAATGAATATCGTGTCGTCGCCCGCGAGAGTTCCCACGATATCGGGAATATTCAGCGCGTCGATAGCGGCGCATGCCGCCATAGCCGTTCCGATATGGCATTTTACAACACAGATATTAAGAGCCGTATCAACATTCGTAACGGTTTCAAAGAAAATAGCGTGATACTTCACGTACTTTTCATCGGTCGAACCCGCGAGCGAATACTTGTATTCCCCGCCTGCGACAGGCTGTTTAATAAGTCTCAATTCTTTTATGTCGCGCGAAACGGTCGCCTGCGTAACGTCTATTCCGCACGACAGAAGCTTATCGCGAAGCTCCTCCTGGTTGCTGATATTATACTGATCTATCAGCTGTAATATCATGGAATGTCTCTCTTTTTTCATCACAGTATGTCCTTTCGGTTATATTTACTCTGGTCGTTTAATTTTGCATTAAGTATATCCGTAAACGAATCGTCTTTTATTTTTATAAATTTTGCTTTTCTGTCGGAGCATTTTACCGTAGTCCTGCTTCCCGACGGCAGGTTAAACGCCTCTTCCCCGTCACACGAAAGCAGTACCTCGCGTTTTGAATTCTCCGGTTTAATTACGGTAAGGGAGGAATTAACATTAAATAAAATCGTCCTTGCAGTAAGCGAATGGGGACATATCGGAGTCATTATCATAAGCTCCACGTCCGGCTGCGCTACGGGACCTCCCGCAGAAAGATTATATGCCGTCGAACCCGTCGGAGTCGAAATTATAATTCCGTCGGTTTTATAGTCGTTTACATATCTGCCGTCGCAGAAAATGCTCAATTCGGTAAGCTGTAATCTCATACCGCGTGCGAACACCGCGTCGTTTAAACATTCCGAAGAAAAAATAAGCTCGGAATCCGTATATGTTTTAACGTCGAGCATAATGCGCTCTTCAACAGTGTAATCTTTGCCGGTTAATCTGTCAAGCAAAAAAAGCTCGTCGTTCTCTATTCCCATGAGATATGCGAGGTTGCCCGCGTTCACTCCGAGAACGGGAACATCGTATTTCACAGCTTTTTTCGAAGCGTTGAGTATACTGCCGTCGCCGCCGACAGATATAACCAAATCGGATTCGGGCAGAACGGAATCTATATTGACAAATTTATTTTTATTAACGAATTCAAGCTTATCCGAATACGAATTATCGAAATAATAATCTATGCCGGACTTACCGAGCCTGTCGCAGACCTCTTTCGTAATGGAATAGCCGTTCGTTCTCGTTAGATTCGGAATAATGACCGCGTTCACTGTCTCTCACCGCCGTTTACGTCTAATTCTTTATGCGCTTCGGAAACGACAGAATCAACGTCTGTTTCTTCGTCGGTTCCGCGCTTCTTTAAATATATAAGAAATTCAATGTTTCCCTCCGGACCTTTTATCGGCGAAAAATCGAGTCCGCACACCGCAAAGCCGAGCTGTTTTGCAAACGAATAAATCTTATTTATAACATCCCTATGAACGTTCCCGTCGCGGACAACGCCTTTCTTGCCGACGTTCTCACGCCCCGCTTCGAACTGCGGTTTTATTAAGCATACCGTTTCTCCGTCGTCCGAAAGTAAATTATACGCCACGGGCAAAACAAGTTCAAGCGAAATAAACGAAACGTCCACAGAAGCAAAGTCAATTTTATCGGGTACCTGCTCGTCGGTAACGTATCGTATATTGGTTCTTTCGAGATTTACAACCCTCGGGTCGCTTCTTATCTTCCACGCGAGCTGACCGTAGCCGACGTCGACGCAGTAGACCTTTTTCGCGCCGTTCTGAAGCATGCAGTCGGAAAAACCTCCCGTCGACGCTCCTATATCCATACATATTTTATCTTTAAGTAATATCGGAAAAACCGACATCGCCTTTTTTAATTTATATCCGCCCCGGCTTACGAACTCCATGGAGCCTCTGACCTCTATGCTGTCGTCGGATTTTACGTTCGTTCCGGCTTTAAGCTCTTTTTGACCGTTTACGTAAACCTGACCCGCCATTATCATGGCTTTCGCCTTTTCCCTGCTTTCGAGCAGACCGAGCTGTACGATACGCTGGTCAAGTCTGATTTTATCGGACATCGTTCATTACCTCTGTGATTCTGTTAACGATACTTTCGCGGTCGAAACCGTATTCTTTTAAAAGAATCTTCGCCGTCGAATGTTTTACGTATCTGTCTTCTACGGCACGGATAAAATATCCGCCTTTATAACCGCTTTCGGACAATAAATAATTGAAGCTCTCTCCGATACCTCCGCTCAATTCGCCCTCCTCATAAAAGAATACGTTTGAGCAGTTCAGAACCGCCGTAACGGCTCCGTCATCTATCGGTTTGATTCTGTTTAGCTTAATAAGCTTTATTTTATATTTTTTTCTTAAATCCTCGCACGCATAAGCACATTCGGCAAAAATACGTCCGTAGGTTACTATCGCTATATCGGCATCGCCATCGCCGAATTCGTCAAAATAATTTCCGTTCGGCTCGTACTCAGGAGGGATTTCACATTCCTCGCCCTTAGGATAACGAACCGCGACAACTCCGTCTGTATGATACAGCGCACGGAAAAAGGCGTTTCTAAGTCCCTTATAAGTCGACGGGGAGAAAATCGTAACGCCCGGAATCGTGTTAAGCATTGGAACATCGAGAAGTCCGTGATGAGTCGGACCGTCGCCGTCTACGAATCCCGCACGGTCGATTGCAAGCACGAGTTTAATCCCCTGCAAAGCCGCGTCATGTATTACCTGGTCGTACGTTCTCTGCAAAAACGCTGAATATACCGCGAATACGGGAACCATACCGCCCCGTGAAAGCCCCGCCGAAAAGGTAACGGCGTGTTCCTCCGCGATTCCGACGTCAAAAAATCTCTGCGGATATTTTTCGGCAAAACAGTCAAGTCCCGTGCCGATTCCCATTGCCGCCGTGACCGCACATATACGCTTGTCGTTATCGGCAAACGAACACAGCGACGCACCGAATTCAGAAGAAAACGTGTCCGCACTGCATTTGAACTCACCGGAAACAATGTCGAAATGTCCTATACCATGGAATTTGCTCGGTGCCTGTTCGGCGAATTCGTATCCCTTGCCCTTTTTAGTCTTAATATGTATAAGCATGGGATAGTCCGCGGTCTTTGCAGCCTCGAACGCGTCGGTAAGAACGTCTACATTATGCCCGTCGAGGGGACCTATATATCGAAATCCCAGCTCCTCGAACATTGTACTGTTCTTATAGAACAGCGATTTCAAACGCGTTTTTATATTAAAAAGGAAATTGGAAAGCTTAACGCCGATAAACGGAATTCTATTAAGCGCGCTCTCCGTCTTCGCTTTCATTCTGAAATACGACGGCCTCGCTTTTATTACGGCAAGGTGAGAAGCCAGTGCGCCGACGTTTTTTGATATCGACATATCGTTGTCGTTTAATACGACGATAAGTCGCGACCGCGTTCTGCCTGCGTTGTTTAGAGCCTCATATACCATTCCGCCGGTAAACGCGCCGTCGCCGATAACGGCTATCGTATAATTCTTATTGTTTTTTAATTTATTCGCCTGCGCTATACCGTACGCCGCCGAAAGCGATGTACTCGAATGTCCGCTGTAAAAAATATCATGCTCACTCTCGTCCGGGTCGGAAAATCCCGAAAGTCCGCCGGGCTGACGCAGGGTCGAAAACTCTTTTTGTCTGCCCGTCAGAAGCTTATGAACGTAAACCTGATGACCTACGTCCCATATGATCTTATCGTACGGCGAGTTAAACGCCTTATGAAGCGCGACGGTAAGCTCTACCACGCCGAGATTCGACGCGAGGTGACCGCCCGTCTGCGAAACCGTATCTATAAGCCTGTTTCTTATTTCCGCGCAGAGCCTGTCCGTCTGTTCGGAATCAAGCTTTTTTACATCCGACGGCTTTTCAATACTGTCGAGAATATGCTCATCCATAGATTTGTTACTCCGTTATGCCGTTCTTTTAAGAAGTTTCAATGCGATCTCTTTAAGATATGAAGTATCGGAATCTATTTTATCCAATGCTTCAAGCGACTTTTTCGTATATTCGTCCGCAAGCTCTCTCGCCTTTTCTTCTCCGAAAAGAGAAACATACGTGGCTTTATTGTTTATAATATCACTGTTATTCTCACCCTCGGCAAAGTCAAGAAGATCATCGACTATCTGAAAAGCTATGCCGAGATTTTCCGCGAACGCTTCGGCATGCGGAACATAGTCGTATCTTCCGCCGAAAATACATCCTAAAACGCACGCGCATTTAATAAGAGCGGAGGTTTTAAGCTTATCCATAAGAAATAACGTTTCGGCGTCGATTTCGGTTCCCTCTGTTTGAGTATCGATAACCTGACCGCCTATCATACCGTTGACTCCCGCGTTTTCGGACAGATAGCTCACGGCTCTGACCTTTTTGGCGTCGGAGCATACGCCCGCGAGAACCGCGGAAAAAGCATGAGTCAGAAGCGCGTCGCCCGCAAGAAGTCCCAGTCCTTCGCCGAATTTTTTATGAGTCGACGGTTTTCCCCTGCGGATATCGTCGTTGTCCATGCAAGGCAGATCGTCGTGAACGAGCGAGTACGAATGTATCATCTCAACACCCATCGCAAACGGCAGAGCGTCGTTAACGTCCGCACCGCATATATTTGCAAATTCAAGACAGAGCAATGGTCTGATTCTCTTGCCGCCGTCCGTGCATGCGTATTTCATAGCCTCGCTCAAACGGGCGTATTTTTCATCCGAAACGGGTATAAAATCCGCTATATTATCGTCTATAAGCTTCACGTATTCTTCCGTTTTACTCATTATCCGAATTCTCCTCATGACCCTCGGTCAGTTTTTCTATTTTAATTCTCGATTTTTCAAGCGTCTGCGAGCAGAAATCCGCAAGTTTTACGGCGTCTGCGTATATTTTTGTAGTCTCTTCAAGAGGCATGTCTCCCTTTTCAAGCTTTGCAACAAGCTCTTCAAGTGACGAGAACGCTTCCTCATAAGTCATTTTTTTCATTGTTTTCTCCGTTATAATGTATTTTTTCGGTTCTGCACTCAATCGAACCGTCGTATGTCAATATCGTAAGCCTGCCGTTTTCTTCCGCATCCGAAACGCTTATAACACGCTTTGAGCCGGAATACACCGGCAGAAATCCTTTTTTCAAAGAATTCAGAGGATTCAAAACCCCGAGCTTGTTTATAATTAAGTCAAGACTTCTTTCCTTTTCGAACAAATAAGCCGAAACACTGTCGTTAAGACGCTTTATTTTAATATCCAGCGCGTTTTTGTTTGCAAGATAAACGCTCTGCGGAGAGTACGCACCGAGTATTCTCAATACGGAATCAAGCGAATGTTTTTTCTGCATATAAACGTTCAAATACGCGCTGTCCGCTCTGTTTTTAAGAGAGCCGACCGATTTTTTTATAACCGCTATATCCTCACTCGCAAGCTCCGCGGCAGCAGACGGCGTGGGGGCACGCAGATCGGAAGCAAAATCGCACAGCGTAAAATCCGTTTCGTGACCGATACCCGTAATAATCGGAATTTCGCTGTCCGCTACGGCTCTGACAAGCTTTTCCTCGTTATATCCCCACAGATCCTCTATGCTTCCTCCGCCTCTGCCGAGAATCAGCACATCGGCGTTTTTATTTTTATTGAAATATTCTATCGCTCGGACATTATCGCCCGCGCACGAAACACCCTGTACGTTAACCGGGTAAATTCTTATCGTACAAAGCGGATACCGTCTTGTCAGAACATTGCATATATCCCTGACCGCCGCGCCGGTGTCGGACGTTATAACGCCTATCGTACGGGGAAAACGCGGAACCGGTTTCTTTCTGCTCTCGTCGAAAAGCCCCTCTGAAGCGAGTTTTTGCTTCATCTGCTCAAACGCGACAGCCAGCGCGCCCGCACCCTCGGGCTGCATATCGTCTGCATAGAGCTGATATATTCCGTCACGTTCGAAAACGCTTACTCTGCCCTTGCAGATAACTCGCATGCCGTCCTCGGGAACAAATCGAATTCTCTGCGCCGAACGGGCGAACATTACGGCTTTTATCGAGCTGGAATCATCTTTTAACGTGAAATAGAAGTGTCCCGAACGGTAATGATTCGTAAAATTCGATATTTCACCCGACACGCAGACGTTAAAAAGACGTGAATCCGCGTCGAAAAGATTTTTTATATAAAAATTTATCTGTGATACGCTCAAAGGCGTGTTACGCGTCATAAATTCTCCTTTATAAAGGCAAGGTACGCCGTACCCGCCGCATTGTCCGCCGAAAACTCCGGCTGCGCGAAATAACAGTCGTCGATTTTTGCCGTTATATCGTTCTTTATAATCGAATCGGACATCACGCCCCCCGCGTACAAAACGGGCAGATTCCCGAATATGTTACGCATATTTACGCACATGCCGTAAGCACAGCAGCGGACGGCGTCAATACAGTATCTTGCGATATCGCATTTATCCTCACCTTTTGAAAGCATGCCGGCGCATTTATTCTCTATTCCCGACAGGCTGACGTTTCCGTCTCTGAAAAACAATTTGACGTTATATCGTTTTTCGCTCTGCATTGCGAGTTTTTCAAGCTGCCCTCCCGCAGGGAAATTAAGTCCGAGCATAACTCCCACCCTGTCTACCGCCTGTCCTGCTTTAAGATCAAGCGAAGTAAAAACGTTTGTTATTTTAAATACTTTTTCCGCATCGGGTTCAACCAGAAGCGCGTCCGTTGTTCCGCCCGAGAAGTGAAAAGCGATAAATTTACTGCCGATAAGCTCCGGCTTGCCGGCGGAATAAACCGCGGCGGCTATATGCCCCGCCTGATGAGAGAATTCATATCGCGGGATTTTCAAAGCGGAGGCGATTACTTTTGAATACCCCGTTCCGACGGTAAAACACGGCATATACGACCCCGAAACGTCTCTGGGTGCATACGAAGCCGAAACCGCGCCGGAAATATGGAATTCGTCCAAAACCTCCCGAAGCATATCGGGGAGATTCCGACTGTGGTGAAACACAGCGTCGGACTGTCTTAATCCCCTTTCGTTTTCCGCGACGGGCAGAAGCTGTTTTTTTGAAACAACTATACCCTCGTCCTCTTTATATACGGCGCACGAAGTCGTGTAATTGCTCGTATCGATACCGAGATAAGATTTCTGCATAACTCACCCGATAACCGCGTGGGCTTCCGTATTTTCGTTTTCTTCACATTCTGAATCGGACTCCGTTTCGACAGCGGGATCAAAGTCCTGCTTAACGTCCTCTGATTCAGATTTTTCACCGTCTTTGTTTAAATTCTTTACAGCGGAACCCAATACGGCATTAACAAACGCAGGATCCTGATCGGCGGCGTATTTTTTCGCAAGCTCAACCGCTTCGTTTATCGAAACCGCGTACGGAACCGAGTCAAAATAAAGGATCTCGCACACCGCGAGTCTTAAAATTGCAAGAACAACCTTTGAAAGTCTTGATATTTTCCATCCGCTTGCAAGATAACAGCCGATAGTCGAATCTATTTCATCAAGAGAATCATACGTATGTCCCGCAAGAGCCGAAACAAATCCGTCGTACTCGAATAATCCGGCATCTTTCGCGGTCTCGCACAATTCGTCCACTGTACAGTCCGGATTGAACTGCTTTTCAAAGACGATAATAAACGCCTGCTCTCTTGATTCCTGTCTTTTTTTCATTGGGTACCTCCGATAAAGATTTAAGACCTCCCGGGTACTCTGTAATATCTAAAGCTTTACAAGCATTACGGCGTATGACAGCGTTTAACTGCATCCTCAAACCTGACAGGGAGAGCCTGCCTGAGTTCTCGCTCCTTGTTAAACACAGCCATACCTGCAATCAGATGTAAACTTTTAGATATTACAGAGTACGGTTCCGCGGGAGGTCTTAAACCGACATTACTTTACACTAAAAAAATAAGTAATTCCTGCGAATCGCTTATATTATAGCATAAAATAAAAAATATACAATACTTTTTTTATTTCGCGCCTATTATAGTGATGTTTTCCGGGGAAATCTTCAGATTATTCTGCACGATTTCACGAATCTGCAAAACGGAATTATCCGTAAGATATCTGTCCTCGACGATAACCTCCGCACTGTCCGTATTTATAACGCATACACATTCTCCGCCGATTTTCGCGCTAACGAGAGTCTCTATATTGCTTTCGGCGATTTTGGTGTCCGATATATCCGTAAGGGACGCGGAAGCGGAAGCTACGGCGTCGTTATCGCTCGACGGCGCGCTGATTATCTCTTTGAGCGAAGCCACCGATTTATCGTACGCCTCGTTTCTCGACAGCCTTGCCGAGGCGAAATATTCCTTGTTCTCACCTGCGCTGACATACTGCGCGTCGCCGAGATTGTGTACGTTTTCTGCGCTTACGTTTGATTCGTTCTCAGCGGGAACGAGTTTATCCCTTCCCGACGTCATATACCAGTTTGCAAGCACCGCCGCTCCGAGAACGATAACTATTCCCGAGAGAATAAGCTGTTTTTTCTTTAAAGGTTTACTCATGAATACATTTCTCCTTTGATTTATTTGCCCACGTAGATTCTGTCCGAACCTATGTTATAAAGCGATGAGATCAGGGATTTGATCTCGTTTTTGATAACCGCGCTTTCACCTCCGTCGCACACGACCGCCACGCCCTTGATAACGGGCGCGTCGATTCGCACGATAAGTCCGTCCGGCTGTCCGGCGTTTCCCTCGGTATATATGTATTCGCTGTCTTTGAAAATAGAATCGTTTTCTTTTTTTTCGTTGACATCCTGCGCGTAATGAATAGTTCCCGTGCTTTCGAGACTTACGCTGACGTTTACGTTTCCCGCGCCGTCGATCTCGCAAACGAGCGATTTTATTTTTTGTGCGACCGCGTTTTCAACATATTCGATCTCGGTTCCGCCGTCGTTTTCGGGAGTATTTTTCGCATTTTTATCTGTGTTTTTCCCGACGTTTCCGCCGCCCGTAAATGCGATTATCAAAACGATTATTCCCGCCGGGACAAGAAGAAAAAACGTTTTTTTATCCGTTTTTAGTTTTGATTTAACCGATTTGATTTTTTCTTTAATAATTTTTAATTCGTTCATTGTATATTCTCCGTAATCACACGTACGCCGGAGCGTACCGTATTATTTAGAATTTCTTTAACCTGCCCTGCTTTTGGGCTGTCTTTTTGGGACAAAACGACGGTTAAAACATCCGAATCATAGTAAATATCCGGTTCGTCATCACAAACATAACTTAGAATGTTTCGGCATATCGAACATACCGCGTCACCCGCGCAATCGGCGATATCGTAGTCCGAAAACGCAGAATCATCAGTGTTTTTATTTTGAAAATCAAATTCCTTTTTAAATTCGATTTTACCCGCCGCAGAAAAAACCATACTTAACGTCAGCGCGGACAGACACAGCTTCAAGGTCTGTTTCATTTTGTCCGAACCGTTGAGCCACAACGCGATTCCGCCTATAACGGAGAACACGCACAGCGACAAAACGACTCCCGATATCGTATCCGTATTAAACTCCTCCTATGCAAGCATTTTACTTTACAAAACACAAAATCGTAAAGGGTATTCCTTTACATTTATTCATTTAATCCGTTCAACCCCGTCATCAGCGTGCAGGCACAGCATATATACAGCGTAAAAAAGCATAATGCCGTCATAAGCTTTATAAAATCAATAAATCCGTCATAAATACGCCCTGCCGAATCGGAATTGAACATACCGCATATCCCCTTTATAAGCCGAAGCGTAACATTCCACACAAAAAGTCTGACGATAAGAGGTATGCCCAAAACAGCCATAACCGCCGCGGCGGAAACGATAATTGTACTGCCTGTCGCTTTGACTCCCGCAAGAACGGACGATATGCCCTCGGACACATAGGAACCGACAATCGGAACAAAGCTCCCCGCGGCAAATTTCAGACTTCTTAATACAAGAGTATCCGACGCGCTGCCGAAAACTTTTTTCACACTTAAAAATCCCGTAAACACTGCGCCTACAACGCCGAGCAAGGTCGAAACGATCTTCATAACGGCGTTTGACAAGGAGTTCAGGTCAAAAAAAGGACTTAACGCTCCGCAGACGCAGAGGGCAAAATAAACATAGATAAAATATATAACTACGTCAGAGCATAAAAACGCGAGAATTTCACTCACCGCCGTAACACCGAGTTTATACGCGAGGGCGGTTCCTCCGTGCCCCGAAACCGCTTCGATAACACAGACCGTCGGACAAACAGCCTTTAAAAACAAATTCAGTGCGATCGTATAACGTGAAAACGCCGATATACAGTCGGTGAGAGCACGGCACAGAGCATACACGCAGATAACGGGCGAGAGCATATTCAGCCTGAATGAGAGTTTTCGATCGTCGAATGCGTCCGTAAACGAAAACAATACCGTAACACAGGAAATTAAAGTCAAAGTCTTTACGGGCTTTGATATTTCACCTTTTACTTTTTCGCCTATGTAATTCAAAATCTGCGTAAATTCGACATCCTTCAAATCCGATAAAGAAAAATCGTCAATATTTTCATTGTTAAGCATTTCGCTTGTCAATTTGTCAAACGATTCATACATCCGCAAGCTGTAAGAATCGTCCGTATATTCCCCCGAAGCGCAGACGGAAAACGACAGAATCAAAAGAATTACAGCCGATACGGCTATATAATTTAATGCTGTTTTAACTTTCCATCTCATGTAAACATCCCGTCTTTCCTATTTATCCGTCAGCGAACACACGAATTCAATTGTTTTCGTAATATACGGCGCAATTATCGCAAGCATTATTATCTTCGCCGCCAGCGTTACCTTCTGCGCGGACGAACGTGCGCCCGCGTCCTCCAGAAGATCGGACGAAAACCCCGTTATCACGGCTATTCCCGTAAGCTTCAGCGCAGTTTTAATTATGTCGGAATTTATATTTGCGGCAGCGGAAGATGCGTATATCATATCGATAATTCTGCCGAGATACGGATATGCCCACATGACGAGAACGGCAAACACGGCTATTTGAATCAGAACCGAAAATTCGGGCTTTGATTCGCTCAACAGCATGTATATGCACGCGCAGATTACCGACAGCGCGAATATTTTTATCGTCATAGTCCGAACACCGACTTTATATATCTGAACAGCTCGTTTATATCGGGTATAATCATCATCAGAACTATCACAAGTCCCGCGAGCGTAACGACCATTGTATACTCCTCCCTGCCCGACTTTGAGAGAATCTGATTTACGACGGCTACGATTATTCCTATCGCCGCTATTCGGAAAATAATATCTACGTCCATGTTTTCACCTATAATACGGTCAGCGCGGCGGCGCATCCTATAAAAATAACGACGGCGCACTTTGACCTCATATCTTTTTTTTCGTATTCGGCAAGTTTTTTTAATTTATTTTCGATTTCTTCATTATATATTTTCATTGTGCGTTCCTGTGTAACGGGATCGGACGCGCTCGCAGCCGAAACAAATCCGCCTACGAGCGATTTATCGGATTCGGTCAGAAACGGACATTTTTCATTTACAGACCGATTCCATGCAGACTCAAAATCAACTCCCGAACGGAGCATTTTGCACGCATTTTCGGCAAACGACAGCCCCGGATATCCCTCCGATTTTACGGTCTTCAATATAATTTCCGCACTCTCCGCACGCGTCGCCGACGAATAAACGCCGAACAGATATACGAATTTTTGAAAATGCTCGAAAAATCTTCTTCTCCTAACCGCCGAAAAACGGATAAACACCGCATAAACAAAAGCGGGAACGCATATACAGACCGCCGCCGCAGTATTCATAATTTATCCCTCCCGAATTATATCCTTAACACGTCCGGGGGCGTTTTTGCCCTCCAATATAACGATATTCTTTATTTTCCCGCCCTTTATCAGTTCTCCGATTCCGTCCTTTTCGCGAAGCTCCTTTATATTTGAAGCGTGAACGCTCATTCCAGCGAAAACTCCGCACGAAAGCATTTTATCGACATATTCCGCGTCGTCAAACGAAAGCTCGTCCGAAATAACAATATCAGGACACAATGAACGCAGAGCCATTTCGAACGCCCGTTTTTTCGGATATCCTTTTATAACATCGCAGCACATCAGCTTTTCGTTCTCAACGCCCTCACTCAGTTCAAAACGCTCGTCCGCAATAACGACGCGCGGATATCCGTACTTCGGATTATTCGAAAGCGTTACGGCGATATCCCTTAATATCGTGGTTTTGCCGCTGCCCGGAGGTCCCGCAATAAGAAAACCGCACAGCCCGTCCGAAAAAATTTCGGAACAAATATGATCGGCACAGCGAAAATGCGGTCTTGACAATCTTATATTAAGAGATTCCACGTCTTTAAAGCTTGCTCCGCCGTCCACAGCGGCAGCTCCCACGCCGATTCTGTGACCTCCCGAAACGGTCATAAAGCCGTTTGACAGCTCGTCAAAATGACTGTAAATCGAGTATCCGGACGCTTTTGCAAGTATAGAAGAAATGTCACTTTCGCCGGCGGTTATGCATCTGTCCGAATAAATACCGCTCGCCCCGCCCGGCAAGGCGAACATTGCGCCGTAACTGCCGTAGAACATAACAGGTTTGTCTTTTCTGATACGAATTTCAGACGTGTTTTTAATCTGAATTTCGCTCATGTTTTCAAAGCATTCCCGTATTCTTACGGGCAGAATCCCCGACACGCCGTAACATTGGAATTCTTTTAGCATTTAACGTCACCTTTTTTCAGATTTTTATATTATATAACTATTGATAATCATAAAAATATATGCTAAAATATTGAAGTATATGCAAACCAACGAAAGGATATGATCTTCATTGAAATCCAAAAAACACACCGGACGCTCGTTATGGCGCGATAATCAGTTCAGCTTTCTTGCCGCTATTCTCGCCGCTGTAATAATGCTGTTCGTATATATGTGCTATCGGTTCTTCCCTCTCGGAGACAATATCATTCTGAGAATGGATCTCTACCATCAGTACGCTCCGCTTTTCGCAGAGCTTTACGACAGGATATTCCAGGGCAACTCTCTTCTGTACTCGTTTACCTCGGGCTTCGGAAGCGGATTCCTCGGCAATTATTTTAACTACCTTTCAAGCCCGACCATGCTGTTCGTTCTGATATTCGGACATGCTAACGTCCCTGAGGCTGTCGCGGCTATGATACTTACGAAAGCGTCCGTCTCCGCGTTTACTTTCTCTTATATGTTAAAACGCGTTACGGGCAAATACGACCTTACCTCCACGGCGTTCGGTCTTATGTACGCGTTCAGCGGATGGTTCGTAGCGTATTACTGGAACGTAATGTGGCTCGACGCAATGAGCATTTTCCCGCTCGTCGTTCTCGGAATTTATTTGATAATAAACAAATATAAACCGACAATGTATATCGTTACTCTCGCTCTGACGCTTATAACGAATTACTACATGGGCTACATGGTATGCATACTGTCCGTTATAATGTTCCTTTATATGTACTTCTCACAGTACACTTTTTCTCAGAAAGAACATCCCGATTATATTATCAAGCTTAAATACCGCCACAGCGCAAAAACGAATTTCTTTAACAGCAAATTTCTGCGTTCGGGTACGCTCTTCGCTTTCGCTTCGATAGGAGCGGCATGCATTGCGGCGTTCTCGCTTATCCCCGTTTACTTTGCTCTTAAGCATTCGTCCGCGACTTCGTCGACTTTCCCGACGGATTACTCGACATATTTCAGTATGTTCGACTTTTTGGCGAACCATCTTCCCGGACTTAAAACGACAATCAGAAGCAGCGGCGACGACGTTTTGCCGAACGTCTACTGCGGTACGCTTACTCTGATTCTCGTACCTCTGTATTTCTTCTCTAAGAAGTTTAATTTAAGAGAGAAGCTCGCGACCACGATCACTCTCGCGTTTTTCTTCTTCAGCTTTAATATAAATTATCTCAACTACATCTGGCACGGCTTCCACTTCCCCAACGACCTGCCGTACAGATTCTCGTTTGCATATTCGTTCTTCCTTCTCTTTATTGCATATAAGGTTATTATTTCGCTTGATAAAATCAGCCTGAAAGCGTGTCTCGGTTCGTCCGTCGCTCTCGTCGCGTTTATCGTCGCGGTCGAAAAGCTCGGCTCCAAGAACGTTTCGTCTCTTTCGATATGGACGGGAATCGCTTTTGCTATTATATATGCCGTTATATTCGTTCTTATGAAAGATAAAAAGCAGGTTAAGTCATATATCTGCGTTTTACTCGCATGTGCGGTCTGCACGGAGATTCTCGTCGCGAATACGAGCAACTACGTTATTTCACAGGATAAGTCAAGCTATGTCGAGGGCTACAATGAGGTCAACGACTGTATCGATTATATAGACGAGATCGAGGGCAAGGATTCGTTCTACCGCATGGAGCTTGCTTCGATAGTCAGAAGAATGGACAACTGCTGGTACGGCTACAACGGCGCGTCGACATTTACCTCTATGGCGTATGAAGATCTCTCGCATCTTATGAACAAGATGGGTCTTTCCGGCAACGATATAAACAGCTACACCTACCACTGTCAGACGGCGGTATTCAATACGCTTTTCGGAATCGATTATATTGTCGACAACTCCGAATATACAAAGACGGATAATTACAAAACGAATTTCGGTCCCAACCTCTACGAAGATCTTACGACTATAAACAATATGACCGTATATGATTATCTTTACGATCTTCCCCTTATGTTCAGTTCGAAGTCGGACGCAGACACACTCTGGGATTTCGACAATAATAATCCGTTCGACGTACAGAGTCAGCTCTGGAGTCTCGTAACGGGAGTTGACGGAGTATTCGACGATCTTGACATATCCGTTGTCAGCCAGACCAACACCGTTACGCTTTCGGACGATAACGTCAACAACGGTACGTTCACTCTTACAAAGACATCTTCCTCTGACGACTCTGCGGAGCTTATGCTCAAGGTTCAGCCCGAAGAGACAAAAAATGTTTATCTCTATATTTCCTGCAACGACTGCTCCACAGGCTATGTAACGATTAACGGAAATATGATAACCGTAGATTTCTCCGAGCCGTTTATTATCGACTGCGGACTTATCGAGGGCGGAGACGACGTATACGTAACACTCGGACTCGACGAGGGCAAAAATTCAGCTCCCGTAACGGCGTATGCGAAAACACTCAACGACGCAAACTTCAAAAAGGGATACGATACCATAAATTCAAACGGCGTATTCACATTTGACGACAAAAAATTCAGCGATTCTCATTTCTCCGGAACAGTTAACGTTCAGGAAAACGGTATGATATTCACCTCTGTTCCCTATGACGAGAGCTGGAATATATTTATCGACGGCGAAAAAGTAAGCTCCGATAATATCGTTAAGATCGGAAATGCATTCACGGGAATATACACAAGCGCGGGTGAACATTCGATAGAATTCAAATACACGCCCAAGGGACTTCTTGTAGGATGCGCGGTCAGCGCGGCTGCGATAGTCATATTCATCCTTCTTATCATAATGAAAAAGAAGAAAGTTTCCGTATTCAGCGCAAAATATAAAAACGACAATCTCGACCTCGGCAAATGGAGAGATTTTGCCGCAGAGGAAGAGAGAGAACAGGCAGAGCTTGAAAAACAGGCGCAGCAGAACGTCAAATCCGAATTCGACGACGAATTATCGGCATTTTACCCCGAAAATCAGACCGACGCCCCCGCAGCCACGGACAGTTCGTGGGAATCGGTTTTGAACGAAGCCGACGAATGGAAAAAAACACAGGAAAAAGCAAAAGCTCTTGCGCAGGCTCAGATCGACGCAATCATGGCGATTGAAAACGGTATGGATTCCGAACTCAAAAAAAAACAGGAAAATCCGACAGTGATCAAGGAAACGATAATCGAGAAGCCGGCGAAAGCGACTAAAAAATTCAAGGCGACCACATTCTCCCTTATTGCAATTCTTTTTATCATAATTGCATGCCTTGTTCTTCTGCTTACCTCTCTTAATTCAATGCATAAAAAGAACAATGAGGCACAGGATCAGCAGATTTCCCTCCTACAGGATGAAATCAGCGGAATGAGAGCGACGGCAAACGCTGCCGATACAACAAAGGAAACAACGACAGAGGCAGAAACAACGACAAAGGCTGCGGAGACTACGACAAAGGCTCCCGAAACCACGACTAAAGCCCCCGAGACTACAACAAAGGCTCCCGAAACCACAACATCCGAGCCGAAAACCGACGCTCCCGTCGCGGGCGGATATAAGACCTATACGGTACAGTCGGGCGATTACCCGTTCTCGATTTTAAGAAAGAACGGACTTGAGCCGAATAAGTACCTCCAGGAGTTTTACAGAATCAACGGCGGAAAACAGTCATTCAGCGTAGGCGATGTCGTAAACATTCCGAATTCTTAAATAATCAACACTATAAAACGAAGTCGAGAAAATCGACTTCGTTTTTTTATGTATTTATTTTCAAAAAAATACTTGTAATTTGGAGTATTTATATGTATAATTAATAAGTAAAAAGTTTTTCTTATTTTATAAAAAGGAGTGCTGTATCAAATGAAAAGAAACTTTCGAAAAGTTCTCTGTCTGCTTCTTACCCTGCTTCTCGTATTCCCTCTCGGAACGAGCGCGTATGCAGATTATGCAACGGATAACAACTATTTCAGAATTTCCTGCACCGTAAACGGAAACACCCAGTCGTCAAGAGGCTTCTGCTGGTATACGAAAGAGGACTGCGACAGTGCGGTTCTTATAATGAAAAACGGCGTGGATATTTCTGCTTCCCTTCAGTTTGACGATTCGTGCGAGAAATGGGAAGGCTACTATATGCACAAGGTAACCGTTTCCGGATTAAGCGCGGACACGACTTATACCTATAAAGTCGGTGACGGCAAAACATGGAGCGACGTAGGAACATTCACGACCGACGACGGCGACAGCAACGTTAACATTCTTGTTTACGCCGACGTACAGGCAAGCTCGCTTAACAATTTCCTTGTAGGCGCAAGAGCGGTTAATGCCGGACTCAACAGTTCTGCGGCTCCGTTTGACTTCATGATTAACCTCGGCGATTTTACAAACGACAGCACCAATGAGGAATGGAACTATTATGCGGAGGCTTTTGATTCGATTTGTCTTAACAACACGCTTGCTCCCGTAGCGGGCAACCACGACGGCCTCGGATGCCCCAACTGGTTTAACAACATGTTTAACCTTGACACCTCCGAAAGCGTACAGACCAAGGACGGCGTAAACTATTCGTTCGACTACGGCAATACGCATATTGCGGTTCTCAACACAAATGATATTTTCAGCGTATCGCAGGCTCAGCTCAAATGGCTTGAAAACGATATGAACAAGACCAACAAGGACTGGAAAATCGTAAGCATGCATAAGACTCCTTACACTCTCGGTAAGGACGGCAAATGGCCCGACGCCATGTATCTCCAGCAGGCTCTTACCGCAGTTTGCGACAAAACGGGCGTTGACCTTATAATTTCGGGTCACGATCACCAGTATCTCAGAACAAAATCCCTTACCGGCAACGAGGTTAAAGAAGGCGGAGCAACATACGTTCTGTGCGGAACTGCGGGAAGCAAGAGATATCAGGTCAGACCTTTCGCAATAAATAATTTCACTCCTATGGAATTCATTAATACTATGGTTTCACAGAGAGACGGCAAGTATTTTAACGGCAAGGATTTTGATTCGCAGAATGATCTTTACATCGGTTCTTGCTACAACACTATAACCGTTAACGGCGGAGAGCTTACGTTTAATTCGTATGTAATCACTGACGAAAGCGAAGAGAACCCCGAGGGAACCATAACGCAGATAGATTCGTTCACCCTTTCAAAGGAAGTCGGCAAGAACGTTCCCACATTCACAGGCGACAACACAACGTCAAAGCTTTCCTACGGACTTAACTCCATAGCTTCCGTTCTTAATCTCCTCGTTTACGTGTTCGGAACATGGCTTCCCAAATTCATCAAGGCGGCTCCCGAAATAATCAAGAGTTACATTACCAACGGAACGTTCTGATTAATTTACAAATAATACAGCCGCCGCGGTCTTCGGACAACGGCGGTTTTACTTTGCACAATACGGAGAAAAATATGAAACATAATAAAGATTTTACCGTAACAGCGCACACGGGATGCATGTTTACCGCTATGAATTCGCTCGAATCGATAAAAAAGGCGGTTGAATTCGGCGCGGACATCACCGAGTTTGATTTGAATTTCACTCGTGACAACTCCCCTGTTTTAAGTCATAATCCGCCTGCGGGAAACGAAGTTACGCTCGAAAACGCATTCGAACTGCTTTCGCATTATCCCGAATTAAAAATAAATATCGATATAAAAAGCGATAAAAAACTCGGGGTGATTCTGCCCCTTGCAAAGAAATATTCACTTGAAAACAGAATATTCCTCACGGGCGTTGATTCAAAATTCGTGGCTTCTGTAAGAAAAGACGCGGTCGGAATAGCTTATTACCTTAATTTTTTCCCGAACAGATTTAAAATTCATTCAAAAAAATACATTGACTATGTTGTCAAAACCGTAAAAGAAAGCGGAGCAATCGGGCTTAATACAAATTTTCGATTCGCATCAAAGCATCTTGTATCGGCACTTCAAAAAAACGGACTTCTTGTTTCCCTGTGGACGGCAAACACTCCGCACCGGATGAAAAAATCCATGTCAATGAATCCCGATAACATTACGACAAAAGACGTAAAAACGTTAGTCGAATTAAAGAAAAAATAACAAAAAAATAAGGGACCGTATGAACGATCCCTTAAATTATATGTTTACCTTATCAGAATTTCGTTGCGGGGAATACTTTTTCGTCCCAGCCCAAAACTCTCGCAAGCTGAACACTTAACTCGCAGTTCTTATAAGCCTCTCCGCTTACGAAGCCTGCGTCCTCGGCCGATACGAATACGGGAACGTTTACGCCCGTATGGCTCGTAGTCGTGTAGTAATACTCGTCCTTAGCCTCGTCATACTTAATTCCGCCGGTCTCATGGTCGGCAGTAACGAGAACAAGAGTATCTCCGTCCTTTTCGGCAAAATCAAGCGCGGTCTGAATCGCCTTGCTGAACTCGACTACCTGCGAGGTTGATCCTTCGATATTATTCTTATGTGAGAATTTATCGATATGAGCCGCCTCAACCATAAGGAAAAATCCGTTGTCGCCCGAATCGAGAAGCTCGATAGCTTTCTCGGTCATCTCATAAAGGTACGGGTTATCACCCTCGTCTGTTACGTTTGCAAACGAATCTATATTAAACTGACCGAACGATTTGCTTCCGGGTTCGAGAGCGTTCATCTCTTCGCTCGTGGTGATCATATCGAATCCGCCCTCATTGCAAAGAGCTTCCGTTACCGATTCGCTTGCAGAACCCCAGATAAGATCGAGCTCCGACTGCATCTGACGGGTCGAGATAGCCTTTTCAAGCTTTCTCTGTGAAGCGTGTGCGCTGAAACATGCGGGTGTAGCTCCGCTTGTCTTATCGGTCGTAACAACGCCGGCGAGCTTGCCGTTCTCCTTTGCGACCTCGCAGAGAGATTTCGGCACGTTATTTTTTACGGAATGTCCCGCAAAGTTATAAACGCTGACAGCTCCGTTGTAGGTTCTGACACCGCATGCAAGAGCGGTCGCGCCCGCAGCCGAATCCGTTACGATGCTCGATGCGCTTCTCGTCTTGGACTGACAGCGAACAGGCATTTTCTCCATTGAGAGATCGTCCGTTTTTAATTTTTTCGTGGCTTCAATCGTATTAAAGCCCATTCCGTCGCCTATCATAAGAATGACGTTTTTATAAGTTTTGTAATCCTTATGACCTGTCGCGTTGCTGCCCGTCATTCCGAAGAAATTGAGAATAACAAGCATGATAGAAGTAAAGAAAGCTATAATCTTCACTTTGTGCACCTCCAAAGTTGATTTATAATTCTATTATATAGTAATAATTTACTTTTTTCAATCTTTTTTTAAACATTTTATGGTTAAAATAAATTGAGAACCGAAAGGATATACGGTTTTTCAACAGGACAAAAAAAGGAAAGGCGATAATCAATGTACAAATTTGTATTAAACGAAACATCATATCACGGCACGGGCTCAATTTCCGCAGTTCCCGAGGAAATTAAGGCGAGAGGCTTTAAAAAAGTCTTTACCGTAACCGATCCCGATTTGATTAAATTCGGAGTTTCAAAGAAAGTTACCGATCTTCTCGATAAAGAAAATATCGCTTACGACGTTTATTCCGATGTTAAAGCTAACCCCACAATAGAAAACGTTCAGCACGGCGTTGAGGAATTCAAAAAATCCGGTGCGGACTGCATCGTAGCAATCGGCGGCGGCAGTGCAATGGACACGTCGAAAGCTATCGGAATTATTATAAACAACCCCGAATTTGCTGATGTTCGATCTCTCGAAGGCGTATCCCCCACAACAAAACCCTGTGTTCCTATTATTGCAGTTCCCACAACGGCAGGCACCGCTGCGGAAGTTACAATCAACTACGTTATTACGGACGTTGAGAAAAAACGTAAATTTGTCTGCGTCGACACGCACGACATCCCCGTTGTTGCAGTCGTTGATCCCGAGATGATGAATTCAATGCCCGCTTCGCTTACCGCCGCAACAGGTATGGACGCTCTGACCCACGCTATCGAGGGTTACATCACAAAGGGCGCATGGGAAATGTCCGACATGTTCCACATTAAGGCTATCGAAATAATCGCGAAGAATTTAAGAGGCGCAGTTAAAAACGAACCCGCCGGCAGAGAGGGCATGGCTCTCGGTCAGTACGTAGCGGGAATGGGATTCTCGAACGTCGGACTCGGCGTAGACCATTCAATGGCACACACACTCTCGGCATACTACGATATGCCTCACGGCAAAGCGTGTGCTACTCTCCTGCCCACGGTTATGGAATATAACGCTCCCTGCACGGGTGAAAAATACCGTGACATAGCAAAGGCTATGGGCGTTAAGGGTACTGAGAACATGTCTCAGGAAGAGTACAGAAAAGCGGCTGTTGACGCTGTTAAACAGCTCGCCGAGGACGTAGGCATTACACTTTCGTTAAAGGGCGTAGTTAAGGAAGAGGACGTTCACGCTCTCGCCGTTGACGCGTTTGCAGACGCATGCCGTCCCGGAAACCCGAGAGATACGAGCGTTGAAGAGATTGAAGCTCTTTACAGAAGCCTTATGTAATTAGAATATTATAAGCACTGAAACGGAGCCGACTGCAAAGCCGGCTCTGTTTTTCACTATATACATATTAATTTTTGTGCATAATGTATATATTATATATAATTATCTATTGAAATTGAAGAACAAATATGTTAAAATTAAAGAAAACTGTTTAAAGGGGTCTAAATTCTATGAAAAAATCGCAAGTCATTTTCAAAGCAGTAGATATTTTTATGAAAGAACCTCAGAACTCCGTCAGCTTTGAAAATATATTCTGTGAAAAAGACATCCCGTACTCCGATAACGGCGGAGAATACACCATGGGCGACATGTACTATCCCCCGAGAATACTCAGAAACGGCAAAAAATACCCCATTGTTATAAACATGCACGGCGGAGCATTCATTATGGGAGATAAAAAATACAGAATCAGCATATCGGAATGTTTCGCAAATCAAAACTTTTTCGTATACAATATTAATTACCGCATGCCTCCGGAGGTCGATTTGATTAAGCTCATAAGCGACACAGTCGACGCGTTCAATTATCTTGACGTTCTTTCCGAAACTTATAATATTGACCTCGACAGAATTATTGTAACAGGCGATTCGTCGGGCGCATATAACGCCTCATATTTACAGCTGTTATCCGCGCACCCCGAAATTGCGGACAAAATCGGCGTTGACAGATTAAACCATCCCGTTACCGCCGCCGCGCTTTTCTGCGGTCCTTACGACCTGCCGAAATTCATGGACGTTCCCATGCCGTTCGGCATAGTTCCCGAAATGGCTAATTTAATTCTCGACTACCCTGTTAAACAGGATTTGAGCAACATAAGCGAATACCCGCTGTTTGATTACATTTCACCGATTAATTTCGTCGACGAAAAATGGTGTCCGACATTTATCGCATGGGCAAAGAGCGACCTTATAGTTCCCGAACAGGGTCAGCCCATGGCGGATAAGCTCATAGAATCCGTCGGAAAAGTAAAGACGTTTGAAGCGCAGGGATTACAGAACAACCACTGTTTCCACCTGCTTCAGAGGACGACTCCCGCTAAAAAATGTCTCGCGCAGTGTTTTGAATTCTTAAACGAAATACTCGCCGAGGAAAAGGAAGAACAGCCGGCATTGTAATAATAAAAGTAAACTGTCCTCAATTTTGGGGACAGTTTTTTACGTATTCTTCACGCCTTTTAAATATCTTCGGAAACGTTGTAAAAATAACAGTCACCGTTATAATTCCCGCCGTCAAATCGGCTATTCCCTCGGACATGTATACGCCCTTAAATCCGAGAAAATGCGTCAGCGTAAAACACAGCGGAATCAGAATTATAATTTTTCTCGTAACGGCAAGGATAAGCGCGGACTTCGCCTGACCGAGCGCGACATTTATATTCTGCAGCGTCATCTGCGCAAAGAACATAACAGAGCCCATTAAGAAAAACGGCGTATATTCTTTTACTATCTTCGTTACATTTTCGCTTGCAGAGAAAATATACGCATAAACCTGCGGGAAAGCAAGCGAGAAAGACCACATTATAAATGCCGTACAAAATGCGGTGATCGTTATGTATTTAACGCCCTGTTTTAATCTTGAAGCGTTGCCCCGTCCGTAGTTATAGCTGACAAACGGCTGCATACCGTTGCCGAGTCCGTTTAAAGGCAGTGAAATCAGCTGTAACGCGCTAAGCATTATCGTAAGCGCGGCGGTGTAATCCTTATTTCCGAGTGTCGACGCGTTTAAATTAATATTAAATACTATCTGAATGGCGCACTCGGTCACCGTCATAACAAACGGGGTAATTCCGAGTGAAAGAATGTTGAAGATTCTCGCTTTTTTAAGGCGCATAAACGAAATTTTCAGTTTAAACAGACTCTTTTTCGAAAAGAAAAAGCACAGTATCAATACGCACGAACACGCCTGCGATAAAACGGTAGCAAGACTCGAACCTCTTACGCCCATATTAAATTTAAAAATGAATATCGGGTCAAGAATTATATTAATAACCGCGCCGAGCGAAACGGATATCATTGCAAAAAACGAATATCCCTGGGTCAGAATAAACGGATTCAGTCCCTGCGCGAGCATGACAAAAACGCTTGAGCACGAGTAAATACGCAGATATTCCTCGGCAAAATTAACCGCACTTTCGGGACAGCCGAACAATACGACTATCTTACGCGCAAAAATGAACGTCACCGCACCGGTGATTATACCTATTATTAATAGCAACACGAACGCGGTATTGAATATTTTGTTTGCCTCGTCCGTTTTACCCTCGCCGAGCTTTATTCCCGCGCGGGGTGACCCGCCGAGCCCAACGAGATTGGCAAACGCCTGTATTATAAGAGTGACAGGCAGAACGATTCCCAGCGCAGCCAGCGCGTCCATACCCGAACCGTCAATTTTCGCAACGAACATCCTGTCGGCGGTATTATATAAGAATGTTATCATTTGAGCGACGACCGCAGGCACGGTAAGTTTTACAATCAGGGGAATTATCTTTCCGTTCTCCAGTTGTGCCGTCATATCCTGTTTTTTATTCATAATAAAAAGTCACATTTCCTTGAAAACGCCTTTTCTGCACCTGAATGAACGATACGACGTGTGAGTTATTTTTAATAAGCCGTCCATTTCCATTACCGCATTTTCGTACTTTCCGTTTGTATGGTGCGAAAGTATGTAATCTGCTTGCTTTATACTGCCCGACGCCTCTTTGCAGAAAGCGCGAATGGGAGCCGACAGAGAGAACACCCATATCGGCGAGCATATCGTCACGTGCGAATATGATTCTAAATTAATATCGATTTTCTCAATCGGCATATCCCACCTGTGCATGCCGAATCTTCCGCACCACCAAAATCCGAGAGTGCCGTCGGTCATTTCGGTCGATTTTATTTCGTAAATATCCGCGCCCGTTTCGTCCGCCTTTTCATACGCAAGTTTTTTAACATAACCCATACGCGAAAAATATACGACAAGCTTTGATTTATCTTTACCTATATTTTTATACTGCGATACATCGACCTTAAAATTCTCCTGCTTATAAAATACGTCCGCGGCAAAGCCCGTTATGAACTGACAGAATCCGAATATAAAATAAATCGTCGACATGAAATTAGGCGGAAACATATAAAACTGTATGCATATCCACAGCATCAGCGTTATGCCGAATATCTCGCCGAGGATTATTCCCGCCCGCTTTTTCATAAACAATAGAACAGAAGCGGTTATGTTCGTTATTCCGTTTACAATAAGCAGAGCAATGCCCGAAAAAAGCAAATCGTTAAACAGTGCGTCGGCAAACGGCAGAACCTTAAAATACGGAAGCATACCGTCCATTCCGAGAGTCTTTCCGCTCGGGTCGGATATCATACCGACCGCACCGCATACGGCTCCTATACCTATAAATAATGTCCAGAATATTAAAACACGGCGCGCCGCCGAAAATCTTGATTTTGATTTCATAAATCTGCCTCCGATACGGTAAATATATTTTAGTACATTTTATAATAGTTATCAATACCTGTTTTATTTTTCGATATTGACATTTAAGTGTAAGTATGATACGATTTAATTAAAAAGAGGGTGAATAGATTGATTTCATCGGAAGAAAAACTTTCTTATATCAAAATAAGCAAAACAATCCTATTATCCGTTTGGATTATTTTATCCGTACTGTGTTTTCCTAAAATAAATTCGGTTTTCTTTAATAAGCTTGACTTCTTTGCTTCTGTAATTTGGGTTGTATTGATTTCATTAATGATAGTCGTATCAATATTTAATATATTTTTCGGAAGAAAAATCCTGCCGAAATTGTATACAGTCGGCTCGTTGATATTCAGTATTATTCTCTTCGGTTTTTCTTGGATTGAATCAATACATATCAGCTACGACTCGACTTCGTCGATGCGTTTTCTGTTTATTGCAGTTGCCTGTGTATTTTTTATCACATCCGTTTTGTTATATGTTTTATCAAAAAAGAATAACGGCAAGACAAAAAAACAATAATCAAAACAAGGCGGTTTCTCCGAAATGGGGAAACCGCTTCGTTATTAAAACAGAATAAAAATCTTAGAAACAATCGCTTACACCTGTTTACCATAGTTGACTTTTGCATGGTTTTATGTATAATAAATAACATAAAAGACAGGCGGTGGTTTTATGGGGTTCTTCTCAAGCTCTAAACACAAAAACAACAATTTTGCTCAAAATCAGGATTTAAAAAATAAAATTATTTCTGACATTTTATTAAGTCAATCCCCGTCCGAGCATTTTGCCGCAGGCGCAGCATTTGACATCTCCCGTCGTTTTCACGAGGACTTCGAGCAGGCTATTCAATCAGATAACTGCGTCGGAGAACTGCACAAATTTTTCACGATCTCATTTTTTACATTTTGTGAACATCCGGAAGTAGTTGGTTTTACAAAAGCCATGATTAATCTTGACAATATAGACACCGACCCGCGTATGTGGAATACCGATATTTTTATTCTCCCGAGCGGAGAAGCCGCTGTTCTTTGTTTCATGCCCGTACGTTCTGCGGATATTGAAGCAAGAATTATCGGCATAGTCACGGGCAATAACGGCGACAAATATTACTATTGTATGCTGAACAAAGACGAAAATGCATTTTCTGACGTAATACAGAATCAAGGCATGCTCGGATTAAGCAAAGTAGGAGAAATACGCGGGCGAGGATTCGAATTGATGAATAGTTTTCTTAATTGCATAAAAAATTGATTGCATATCTTCGAAGTTACAGAGTGATAGTATTTCACAGCAAAGCTGCTCTGCGCTGCGTAAACATCATTTCATAAATTCTACAAGCGATAAATAAAAAAATTCATTTTTAGTGAAGAGTGAAAAAGTAAAAATCGACAAGCATCATCAGATGCTTGTCGATTTTTGGTCGGAGTGACGGGATTCGAACCCATGGCCTCTTGGTCCCGAACCAAGCGCGATACCAAACTTCGCCACACCCCGATATTTAATTAACTTTACCGTGAACATATATTCAACAGCTTGAATATTATAGCCTATATTCACGGCAAAATCAAGTGTTTTTCATATTTTTATCATCAAAAATCAAAAAATAATTAAATTGCTTTCGGTAAATCCCATCTGAATACGGACGCGAGGATTCTTACAGTGAAAATCAGAATTATGCCCGTCAGCACGCTTAACACCTTGTTGAATCCGAGAGTAACATACATAATGTAATATACGATTCCGCCGCCGATTGAAGCTACTGCATAAATTCTCTTAGACAAAACGAACGGCACTTCTCTGACGATAACGTCGCGGATTATTCCGCCGCCGCACCCCGTCGTCATTCCGAGGAAAACTGCAAAAAACGCATTGTCTCCGTAACCGCTCGAAATCGCAGTATTTATTCCTACAACGGTAAAAACGCCGAGTCCGACTGCATCGAAAATATTGTCGACCTTATCGATAATTTCAATGTTTTCCGTATATTTTTTACCGATAACGCGCGCGATAATAAATGTAACGAGAGCCGTAATCAGTGCGACGATAACATAGATATACTCCCTGAACATAACGGGAGGCAGGTTTGCAAGAAGCATATCGCGGAGAACTCCCCCGCCCAGCGCCGTTACCACTGCGCAGAAAATAACGCCGAAAATATCAAGTCTCTTGTTAATGCTGACCATAGAACCCGAAACGGCAAACGCAATCGTTCCGATTATCTCAAGAATAAGAATTATACTGTCCATATTTCCCCCGAAAACATGATTGATACAATAGAGAAGATTATATCATTTATTGTCGTATAATTCAATATCCGTTATGAAAATCTTATCGTCCTTTACCTTAAATTTTATATTTTTATCGTAATACAAAACGCCGTATTCCCTGTCCTCGTCTTTTTGATACGCGGGACGGGGATCTGTTTTTAAAAGCTCCGTTACTTCTTTGATAAAACTTTCGGAAAACTTTTCTTTTATTTCCCCGGGAATACAAACTTTTAAAGAATAATCGCTGAATCCGTCCGCAAACCCGCCGACGGCGTCCGGGCGTGAATCAGCATAAGGTATGTACGGTTTAATATCGTATATCGGCGTAGAATCCATAATATCCGCTCCCGAAACGGTAAGTACGGGAGCGTCGGGACACTCGAAGTCGATTTTTTCAAGCTTAACGCACGTTAGCCCTATCGGATTCGGACGAAACGGCGAACGCGTAGCAAATACGCCGACTCGCTCGTTTCCGCCGAGTCTCGGAGGTCTGACGGTCGGCGACCAGTTTTCGCATTCGGACTCTGAAAACTTCCATATAAGCCACAGATGCGAATACTCGTCAAGCCGTCTGAACGCATTAGGGTCTCTGTACTCTTTTTCGAATACGATTCTCGACTTCGTCTCCCGCGCGATTCCGCTCTGTCTCGGAACCCCGAATTTCGTCTTATATCCGTTATGAATTCTCGCAATTATTTTAAATTCGTCACTCATAATCAATCAACAAAAGTTACGTCCTCGGTAAGAGCCTGCGCGACGTTTTCATAAAGTTTCGTCGGGTTATTGAGAAACGAACGCTTAATAACTTCGGCCTGAATTATATCGGGAACGTACATTGACACGTCGAGGAGCGAATCGTTATCTCCCTCACCCTCAAGTCCGGAATAGATCGTTATATCGACCCTGTATTTTCCGCCGCCGAGATTGACTATATTAACCTTGTTTTCTTTAAGCCTTTTCTCGTATATAAGAGTTTTCATTGCGGCCTGCGTTGCCTTATGGCGTATGTACATCGAAAGCTCTCTTTCAAGATCGTCCGCGATTTTTCTACCCTTTTGGGTAAGCACGTATTCGGCGTCATCGCCGTCTTTAAGCTTTATAGCCTCGTTTTTTTCAAGCTCGTAAACAGCCTGGCTTATTTCAAAATAATTGGCAATTCCGTTGTCGTACAATGCGGAAAGAATCACATCCTTAGCTATGGGCTGAGCTATGGATTTAAAAACGTAGCAAATCAATATTTTTATTTTATCGCGGTTTCGAAGCCCGCTCGTATTTTCATCGACGGGAAAAGCGTCAAGTTTAAAATCCATTTATACCCTCCTTATCCGACCCTTAACGCGCTGTAAGGCAGTACGGTCAGATTATCGTCCGTTATTACGGAATAATTATTGTAATTAATATATATCTGTGCGCCGTTTTCATAAACGACCTTTGCAACGCCGTCCTTTACGAATGAATGGGAAACCATAATACTCGACGACAAACCGCCAAGAGCGTCCTTATTCTGCGTATAATAGTCGACAGCGTCCGACAGCGTGTAGCCGTAGTAAAGCGCACTTGTTTCGTCGAATACCCACTCGTAAGCAATCGGCGAACCGTATTCTATGCATTTGAGCATGTACAATTTATAGTTGTCGCTTAAATTTACACTCTCGCCCCAATAATTTACGTACCCGTGCATTATCATCTGCGCAAACGGAATTCCCTTATAAGACGCGCTCTCACTTCTCGACGTATACAAAGGCATGTCCGTTACATTTTTAACGCTTTTAAGAGTATAGAAATTTCCGTTTGAAACGCTGACGTCAACCGAACCGGACGCGCTCGTCAGCATATTGTCAAGAGCGTTTTTTGTCTGAATCCTCGACCTTCCGTTTGCAGTGCAGTCCGAATATACCATATCGCCCGCGTCCGAGAGAACCACGCCGTCGCAGGGCAGGTCGGCGGAAACGGAAATGATATCGGGAATCATTTTTTCTATCCCGGATGAAGCGAGAAGCTTTACCTCGTTCGTTTTATCCGTCTCGTCACGGCTCATATCATTTTTGACCGTAACCGAGAGAGTATTTCCGAGAACGGAACGCGCGGTATTCGAAACGGATATATTCTCCGCGCTTATGCAGTTAAGCGAAACGAACAGCCTGCCGTTATTCGCTCTCATAAACGAATAAAGACTGTCCAGTCCGCTTTTCCCTCCGAGCGAAGAGAGCACGCGCGACGGTTTTATGCTCTTCTGATTCATTCCGCCCTTAAAAATCCCCTTATAAACAACGTTTACGGAATCAACCGAACGCGCCTTTAAAATATTTACAAGAGTTTCGCAGTCGCCGAACGTCGTTTCCGAATCCGTTTTCATAAATCCGTTATCGTAATGTCCGACGGCGTTAAGGATAAACGGGAGCGTATTGTCCGAGAGTCTTGTTTCGTCTATATCCCCGTTTTTAATCATATACTCCCTTACTTCGCCTGCCATGGAGCTGTAATCGGACTTTGCACCGCTTAAAAACATATAAGTCACGCCGACTTTTTTACGTTTAAAATCCGTATATTTTACGCTCGAATCCGTCATTGACGAACTCGAAAGCTTAAATCTTGCGAATATATACGCGCCCCTGCCTCCGCCCGGTCTTTGAGCGTACACGCATGCCGCCGCGTCCGCATAGTCTATATAAGCGATAAAAGACGAATTGCCTTTTTTTGAGCCGAATACGGGCATAAGTGCGCGGGTTTGCTTTGAACTGCCGTCGCCCGCGGGATCGGAACCGTAGATATCAAATTCACAGCTGTCGTTAACAGAGTCTGAAAGCGACGTGTACATGACTGCTCCGCTCGAATCGGGAACGAGAAAATAATCGTTTGAATTCGCGTCCTTATACTCGCCGAACGACGGAAGCAGGTCAAAATATACGATAACCGCGCCGTCGGGCGTTACAGCCTTTGAAATATCGCATGAAACGCTCATATTCTTTTTGTCAAACTTATACTCAACGTCGCACGAAAACAGGGTTTCGCTTTGAGCATTTTCTTTTAAATCGTAATGAACGGTAACGCCGTTGTCGTTTTTATCATACGAAACACCGCCGAGAGCAACGCCGTTATCCTGCGAATTGAGAACGTACAGGTACTTTTTATAGATAATCTGCACGCCGAACACGGACGAATGATCATTCTCATTCTGCATAAGCGACGACCACATAACGCCCGACTCCGTATCCCGCACGTTTACGCTGTACGTTTTTTCGTCGAACTGATAAGAACATCCGTCGGAATAAAGAACGTCGCCCGACGAAGAGTAAGAATGAAAATCCGTATTTTTTTCGGGTTCCTTAACGGCGTCTATAACAGAACTTTTAACGCGGAACGACCCGCACGATGGCAGTAAAACCGTCAGCGCGCACAGAAAAACGCAAATAAGCTTTTTTACACTGTTTTTAATTCTTACACTCATAAAACGCCGACGCTCCTTTACCGTTTTTAAATCATTACATACAGTATAAATAATTATATAACAGTATATCACAATCTTAATAAAAGAGCAACGTTTTATATCAGATTTTCACGCAGGAGTTTAAGTATCGTTTTTTCCCTTCTCGAAACCTGAACCTGCGTCATGCCGAGAGCTTTCGCCGTCGCGCTCTGCGTAAGTCCTTTAAAATAGCGCATATCGACGATTTTTCTGTCGCGTTCGCATAGATCCGACACCGCATTCTTTACGGCGATAGCGTCGTTCATCTGCTCGTCCGTCTCCCCGCTCGCGATATCCGTCCGACTGTCGTCGGAATCGCTGTCGGGGGTAAGACTTATCACGGGCATAGACGCACACAAAAGCTGAGCCGTTCTCGCTTCGTCGTACCCGCACTCGTTTGCAAGCTCCGAAACTGTCGGAGGTCGGCCGAGCCTGTCGAAGAGAACCTCCTGAGTTTTCATCAGATTTCTTGATTTCTCTCTGTCGCCGCGACCGACCTTGACGGCTCCGCCGTCTCTGAATACGCGCTTGATTTCGCCGAGTATCGCGGGAACTGCGTATGTCGAAAATTTAAAACCGAGCGACGGGTCGAAACCGTCTGCCGCCTTTATAAGCCCGACGCACCCGCACTGCACGAGATCTTCGTACTCCGCGCCCATATTTTTAAATCGGTTCGCGCACGAATAGACAAGTCCCATATTATCGTTTATAAGCGTGTCCCTGTCGGTTTTTTCAAGAAGCATCGCTTGTCTTGCCCCGTATTATTTTCGTAATCGTAACGCTTGTTCCGCGTCCCTCTTTCGACGTAACGCCGAGCTTGTCCGAGAACGATTCCATTACGGAAAATCCGAGTCCCGACCTGTCGTCTCCGCCCGTTGTAAACAGCGGTTCTCTCGCCTTTTTAACGTCCGGAATTCCGCATCCCCTGTCGCGGATTTTAACCACAACGGCGTTATTGTCGGTTATTTTTACCGTTATGTAAATTTTACCGGGCTTGTCCTTGTACGCGTGAACTATACAGTTCGTGACAGCCTCGCTGACCGCGGTCTTAATATCCGACAGCTCGTCTATATTGGGGTCGAGAACAGCGGCAAACGAGCCTACGGCAACTCTGCAAAAGCTTTCGTTAACGCTCCTGGCGTCCACTGTAAGCTTCATTTCATATAATGTTTTCATCATTCGCCCTCCTTTTCGAATTCGACTATTTTTTCAAGCCCCGACATTTTCATAATACGTCTGACCTTTTGAGACATATTCACAAGCTTCACCCCGCAGCCGAACACCGACGCATTTTTATACCGCCCCATCACAAGCCCGACTCCCGAGCTGTCCATAAACGTAACATCATGAAAATCGAGAATGAGCTCGGACGGCATATATTTCGACATCTGAGAATCTATACTCTCCCTGATTCCGGCCGCACGGTGATGGTCTATATCTCCGCAGATAACACTTGTCAGACATCCGTCTCTGTATTTAAAAGAAACAGACATTTTTTTACCTCCTGTACAACATAATAAATTATCACCACCAGTTTAATACATCCCCCCTGATTATTTTGTCAGAATATGGAGTATAACAAATTAAAAACGGAGACATAAAAACATGCGTTCCTACATCTCCGATTTTCGCTTCGAATCACGCCGCGTCTTTTAAATTAACTCCCCTGTCCGTATCTATCATCGTCTGCGCAAATATGCCGTAGCCGTACTGCGGGTCGTTTAAAAATACGTGAGTCACCGCGCCTATCAGCATACCGTTCTGAATAATCGGACTTCCGCTCATGCCCTGCACGATACCGCCTGTCGTTTCGATAAGCCTTTCGTCCGTTACTTTTATGGTAAAATTATGGCTTCCGTCCGACACGTCATAGCTTATTCTTTCGATTTTAACATTATAATACTTCTTTTCTCCCGAATCGACCGTCGCGATTATCTGCGCGTCGCCCTCTTCGATTTCGTCCATTTTTGCGACCTTTACGGTTTTATGTCCGTCCGTCAGAGCCGAATAACTGCCGAAAATCCCGTTATCGCAATTAAGCGTCAGATCACCTAATATTTCCCTGCCGAACGAGCCCTGTATCTCTCCCGTTTTTCCGCTCTGACCCTTTACGCATCCGTTAAAAACCGCCGTGAGTATATTTCCCTGTCCTGCGGGGAATAAAATTCCCGTATCTGTATCACATATTGCGTGACCGAGTGCGCCGTAGGTTTTGTTTTCGGGATCAATATACGTAAGCGTGCCGAGTCCCGCCGTCGAATCGCGAACCCAGAGTCCGCATCTGTATTTTGAATCCGTTGTACAGTACACGCTCGTTATCGACGTTTCGAAAGTCTCCCCGTTTCTTAAAACGGTAAGAGAAACGGCTTTGCCGTTGTTCTGCGCTATCTGCGAATTAAGAACGGAAACCGAATCGCACTTTATTCCGTTGACCTTTTTTATGATGTCTCCGCTCCTGATTCCCGCCCCCTTGCCGGGGCTTACGATTCCGTCCGCAGTCTCGATACTGTCCGCCGAAACTACGATTACACCGTCGGTGTACATGCGTATTCCGATTATTTCACCGCCCGGAATGACGTACGTATTATCGGTGACTTTTAAAGAATTGCGTTTGACCGGAAACACGTCAAACAGCTTCGTCTGCCCCGTCCGGACATCGGAGTTGTGCGAAAACACCGAAACCTCTTTTATTTTTTCGTCGTTTTTTACCGAAAAAATATGGGATATCGTCATGTTGCAGTCCGCGCCGACGGTAAGAGAATCGGGAACTATAATATCCCCGTAAATTATCAGCGAAAAAACGCAGATACTTAATAAGGAACATATAATACCCGTTATTTTAAAAAATTTTTTCATGCGCTGCCCTCCTCAAATTTAATTTATGTTTATTTACCCGATTTATAATCGGTAAAGCATGAACAAAAAGCGTATATTTTTCATTATTTCCTGTCAATTTCAAAATATTTATTTGATTTAATATAAAAAATAATATATACTATTATCTGTATTGTTTTAATTTCATTGTAGAGGCGATAAAATGCAAATTAACGATTTAATTCACGGTTTTAAAATAACAAATATTCGTTCTCTCGCACAGGCAGGCGGACAAGCCGTCGAGATGATTCACGAAAAGAGCGGAGCGAGACTCCTTTTTCTTGACAGGGAGGATTCCAACAAGACATTTTCGATAGGCTTTCGAACCGTTCCCGAGGACGATACGGGAGTTTTTCACATTCTCGAACACTCCGTTCTGTGCGGATCGGATAAATACAGATTAAAAGAGCCGTTTGTCGAACTTCTCAAAAGCTCTATGAACACGTTTTTAAACGCAATGACATTTTCGGACAAAACTCTTTATCCGATTTCGAGCAAAAACGACAAGGATTTCTTTAATCTCATGAGCGTTTACCTCGACGCGGTTTTCAAACCCCTTATCTATACAAAGCCCGAGATATTTTCACAGGAGGGCTGGCATTTCGAATTTACCGATAATGCGCCGACTGTCTATAAGGGCGTCGTTTTCAACGAGATGAAGGGCGTGTACGCCGACGCGGACGCGGTTCTCGAAAACGAAATTTCGTCAAAGCTGTTTCCCGACAGCGGTTACGGCTTCGAATCGGGCGGACTGCCGAGCAAGATTCCGACTTTGACTTACGAAAAATTCACACAGACCCACAGCCGTTTTTACCATCCGTCGAATTCATATATTTTTCTTGACGGAAGCGTGGATATCGACAATGCTCTCGCGCTTATCGACGGCGAATACCTTTCGCATTACGAAAAAAGCGATCCCATGCCCCGTCCTGCCGTTCAGACTCCCGTAAAGACGTGCAGAACCGAAAGCTTTTACGAGCTTTCCGAGGATATGCCCCTCGAAAAGCAGTGCATACTCGGCAAGGCGTACGTTATCGGCTCGTTCGATGACAGAGAGACTACGCTTACGTGTAAAATTCTCGCGGACGTTTTGTGCGACAACAACATGTCGCCGTTAAAAAAAGCGTTCCTCGAAAAAGGACTGTGCGACGATGTCAGCGTACAGGTAAACGACGGAGTAATGCAGCCGTGGCTGCTCGTTACCGTCAGAAATATTGACGAAAACAGAGCGGACGAAGCCGAAAAACTGCTTGACGACACGATAAAATCCGTTATCGAAAACGGAGTCGATAAATCACAGCTTGAAGCGTCCATTGCAAATTTTGAATTTTCGTTAAAGGAAAAGGACTTCGGAATCCCGCTCGGTCTTTACTATTCGATAGCTTCACTTGAAACATGGCTTTACGATTCCGACCCGATAAAGGGCATAGAATTCGGAAACATGTTCGACGGCCTCAGAGAAAAAATATTGACCGGCTGGTACGAATCGAAGCTTAAAAATATATTCCTCGATTCCGCTCATTCATGCTCCGTACTCCTGAAGCCGTCGCACACGCTCGGCGACGAGGAGAGGAAACGCGAAGCGGACGAAATAAAAAAACGTCTCGAAGCCATGACTTCAGACGAGATAAACGAATTAAAAAATAAGCAGGCAAAGCTTCTTGAATGGCAGTCGAGTATCGACAGTCCGGAGGCTTTAAGTTCGATTCCGAAAATCGAGCTTTCCGATATCGAACGCGACCCCGAACGTATTAATACCGAAGAACACGGCAAAATAATAACGCATAAGCTTCATACGGATTCGATAACGTATATCAACATGTATTTCGACATTACGGGCGTTGACGAAAACGAGCTTTTCAAAGCTTCGCTGATTTCGGGTCTGCTCGGAAAGCTTGACACCGAAAACTATACGGCTCTTGAACTTCAGACCAGAACCATGAAAAAATGCGGAAGCCTGTCGTTCGACATTCGCTCTTATTCCGACCCGAAAAACACGGATAACATGAAAATCAAATTCTGCGTTAATTTAAGCGCGCTCGACAGAAACGTTACGGACGCGCTCGGGCTTGTTAAGGAAATTCTCACAAGCACAAAATTTGACAACAACACCGCCGTGCTCGACCTTGTAAGACAGGACAGAACGGATCTCTATCAGAGCATAGTTTCATCGGGAAGCAAGTACGCGATAAGACGCGCGCAAAGCTCGCTCAACGCAGAGGGCGCGGTAACGGAGTTCACCGACGGATTCGAATATTACCGTCTTATCAAGGAATTTGAAGAGAATGAAAAGGATATGTCCGTTCTCGAATCGGTGTATAATAAGCTATTTTCGTCCGACAACGTAATGATAAGCGTCACAAACGACGAGCCGATCGCATTAAAAGACGAAATCGAATCGTTCATTTCCTTACTCGGAAATCGCGGACATTTCGAAAACGCGGTAATTAAACCGTTTGAACGCGCAAATGAGGCAATAGCGATTCCCGGAGACATTGCGTTCGCGGCACTCTCGGGATTATCACAGAGAGCAATGAACGGAACAATGATACTCATTTCGCATATCGTAACGCTCGAATATCTCTGGAACGAGGTCAGAGTCAAGGGCGGAGCGTACGGCACGGGAATGAAATCACAGATCGACGGATGCCTTTCATACTATTCGTTCCGCGACCCCGCGTCGCCGAATTCTGTCGGAACATTTAAAAAAGTCGGCGAATATCTCGAAAAATATCTTGAAGACAATCCCGACCTGACAGGTGCGATAATCGGTACAATTTCCGACATTTCACCCCTCATGACTCCGAGACTCAAAGCCTCGGCGGCGGATTCGAATTATTTGAGAAACGTAAGCTTTGACGATCTTAAAGCCATACGCTGTGAAATCATTTCGGCAAGCGCGGACAACATACGCAGAGAAAAAGAGTTTATCGAAAAAACAATAAGCAGCTCGAATATCTGCGTAATAGGTTCAAAGGAACAGATATCGAACTGCGAATTTGTCGAAAAAACTTATTCGTTATAATACAATAAAGCTAAACGCGGAGCTTTCATCAAGCCCCGCGTTTTTCATATGCTTATTTCAAAAACGAATCCATAAATATCGAAACTATCGTCTTAAATATTTCGGCAAGTTTCTTTAAAATATTTATTATTGCGTTCTTAAAACTCTTCGAGCTGTTTTTATTCAAAGGAGTCAGCGTATTCTTATTTGCGTTATAATACATAAACTGCGTATAATCGGAGTCAAAAACGGTCAGCTGTTTATCCGAATCGGCAAGATAAAATATAAAGTCGGTGGTGTCCCCCACGTTATAGTCAACATGCGCCTGATTCTTTATAAAGAATGTATATTCGGGAAACATACAGCTTGACGCGTCTATCATTCTGTCCTTTGAAATATGATCATGTCCGTCGCCGACAGCCTGAACATAATCATCAGGCAGAACTGAGTCAAGCTCCGAGCTGACTGCACCGCCGGACGCATATTTAACGTCGATAAGCAAGTCGGTATTAGACGAAACATGACTGTAAACGGGAAGTCCCTGTAAATTGTACTGGCATACGATATATACGTTCGCACCGTCGTCAATTGCCCCTTCGAGTAGGTCTTTCGCTTTTGACTGAACGCAGTAAATATACTCATCGCATCTTGATATCATCTTCGCGTTAACACTGCTGTCAAGCATAAACGATTTCGCGTTTTCATATTTTTCAAATGCCGTAAGGTCGAATATTCCCGGCATCGTACCGAATACTTTTTTAAGAATCTCGGAATATATTTCATCCTTTAGATTATTGAGAATATCGGTGCAGATATCCTCCGCCCTGTCCCCGAGTCCCGCCGTATCAACGGCAATCATGAGAATATTATAAAACAATGAACAAATATCTGTTTTGCCGAGGTCACCTACCCTGTTCATCAGCGCGTCTTTGTCAATATACAATTCGCCCGAGAGCATCGCGCCTACGGCTTCCACACCCTGAAAAGCAGTCGACAGCATTAAAATATTCTTAACGTTTTTCGCGCCGTATTTATAAAGATAGGACATTACGACAGTTCCGCCCATACTGCAGCAGGCAAGAGTTACTCTGTTCGCATTATGCTTTTTTAACGCCGTTTCAATCATGGTATTAAGTCCGTCCGCATGCTCAAGCGGGTCAAGTCTCCAGTCGTAATTATAAAAATAGACGTTTTCTGCACCGTATTTTTCACACGCCGCACGGACAATACCAAGCTCATCCTTGTTTTCATCTTTATAAAGCTCAGGATAGTTCGACATATTTTTATCGTACGCCGGCGCGGTTATGTTATAAACGCTGTCGCCGTTTTCGTCGCATTCAAGCTTTGAAACCGCCGAATAAACAATCGGCAGAGCTTTATCCCCGAACGCTTTATAATTCTTTGTCTTAATAAGTTCCGAAATCGGATATACAAGCTGTTTTGCAAGCGAAACGACAGTATCGCGCTTCATCGGCCATACCTGATTATCGTTTTCATATAAAGGCATCACGTTCATACCTGCGACGAGTATAAAAGGCGTATTTTTCTCACCGTCGTACGCAGCTGCACAAACTGCGGACGAAAGCGATATAATAACGCTCAATAAAACAGAAATTACTTTTTTCACTGTATTTTCCTCCTTAATAATGCTGTTTCACAGCCTTTAATCCTGATGCAATCCGAAAATTAGGAAGAGTTTATTACGTTTAGCGAAAATCGATCCGTTTTAAACGTAAGCCCGCGCTCCCTTATGTTCCATAGTAGAATTTATACTCCCCGTTATATCCTCAAGTCAACAGAATCCCTTCATCAGACATAAAAACAAGCGGTTTGATAATGCGATGAAAGTTTACAAGCAGGGCAGACGATTCATAATATTATAAGACATTTCGCCGTGTGCATAACGATTCTCTCCTTAAAAAATGCAGGCGTTCATCACACCCGCATAAGAAACTATAGGTTTAAACAATCGGGATCATAACAAATCGTTGTACTGATATACCCTTACATAATCAACTGTGAATTCCGTTTCCAAATCGGGATTTGCCGTATTAGCTCTGCCCGACGGAACGCCTTCATCGCCTGACATTTCAACAGACAGAATCAAGTAAAGAGGATTCTGACAAACACCGCCGAAGCTGCTTCTTGCATACTCCATTCCGTTTACGTAGAAAATATACTCTTTTTCATTCCACTCGACTGAGTATGTGTTGAACTCCTCGTAGGGATTTCCGTTTACGTAAACACGGGCAACCTGCATAACCTTATGAGCGTCGCCGTAGCCGTCATAATGAAGATTGCAGTAGACAACATTATTACGGTTCCTGCGTCCGTAGAATACGCTTTCCATTATATCGACCTCAGTGCCGTCGCGTCCGGAGCCGTCAACATTGAAAACCTGATCATTCATAAGCCAGAATGCGCTCCAGATATCCGCGCCCTTGGGCAGAATACAGCGCGTTTCGAAATAACCGAATTTCTGGCTGAAGCCTCCGCCGCCGGTGTCGCCTCCGGAGGTATCAAGCCCTGCCGTATACCAGCCTGCGCCCGTACCGCCGATTCCATCCTCAAGATATCTCAGCTTGATAACAAGATTGCCGTTTTCCGTTCCGGCAAGACTGTTGTTCCAATACGAACCGTTCCTTACCGACGAAGCGTTACCGTAGGTGTAATGTCCGCCCCATACGCTGCGATCCAGCTCGCCGTCGAATTCATCCGAAAAGGTTTCCGTAAACTTGGACATATCGACGGTTTTGTATTTATTCGGGAAAGTGGGATTACCGACTCGCAATGCAAGCAGGGAAAAAACAGACAGAAGAATTGAAAAGATTTTAACAAATAAACTGTACATAATCTCGCCTCCGAATTTAATAATATGGTATTTATATTTTACCATATATTAAAACCGTATTCAATTCGACATATTGCAGGAAATTACGGCAGTAAAACAGGGCAAGATGACTAAAAGTATCAATTACGAACTTGAATTACTGTTTTTTACACTCAAAACACAGCCAGCCGCCGTCCTCGTTTCTTTTTACTGTTTTAAATCCGCAGGAACTGAGAGCTTCGACGACCTCCGCCTCTCTTGTATCAATAATTCCCGATACGATATAAACGCCGTCGTCCTCCAAAAACCGTCCTATCTGCGACGAAAGCATTATAATCGCGTCGGCTACGATATTGGCAGCGACGACATCAAACCTACCGCTGATTTTATCGGTCAGATTGCCGTGATAAAGCGTATACTTATCCTCGCCGAAACCGTTTCTTTCTCCGTTCTCGGCAGCAGTCTTTACCGCAAGCGGATCTATATCGACTCCGACCGCGCTTTTCGCTCCGAGCAGAAGCGAAGCAACGGAAAGTATACCGCTGCCGCAGCCGACATCGAGCATTCTCGTTTCGGGCGTTATATATTTCTCGAGAGCGGTAAGGCAAAGTCTCGTCGTCTCATGCGTACCCGAGCCGAAAGCAAGACCGGGTTCGAGATTGAGAACCGCTCTGCCGCCGGGCTCAAAATCCTCCTCCCATACGGGGCGGATAAGAAGCTTTTCACCTACCGGTATGGGCTTAAAATACTTCTTCCAATTGTTTTCCCAGTCGGAATTACGGCATATATCCGTATCTATTTCGTAATCTATACCCTCGCTCTCGTATCTCTCTTTAAGAAATGCGGCGGCTTCGGCAGGATTCGCTTTAGGTGAAATATAGATATGTACGATTCCCTTTGTTCTGTCCTTTTTAATAAGCTCCTCGTCGATAAGGTCGATATGCGCTATCTCCCTCGCGCCCTCTTCAAGATCGGAATAATCCTCTATATAAATGCCGTACGGAACCGTCATAATTGCGATATCGCCGGCTTTGTCAACATCTGCGACGGGTACCGTTATTTTAATTTCCGTCCAGTCGTTATTAATATTATCAGTCATTGAAATTCACCTTTGTCTCAATCTTTTTTCTGCCGTGATTATAAAGCTTTCTTTCGTTTAAAGCCCACTGCCTGTTTGAGAATTCGCCGGGTTCTATATCCGCAGTTGCGCTTTCGAATTCATAAATTTTGGCGTCGAGCTCATCAAGCTGAGAAAGTATCTCCGCCTCAAGAAACAGCGGACGCACAGCCGCGCCGAACTCGGGTTCACCGTGGTGCGAAATTATCATATGCTCAAGAAGCATCATCGTATTTTTGTCGGAGCCGATTGCCGTTCCGACCCTCTCGACAGCCATCGCCCCGCGCACAAGATGACCTATGAGCGTTCCGTCCGCAGTGTAGCCCTCGGCAAGCCCTACGGGAGAAATTTTAAATTCCTCCGTCTTTGCGATATCGTGCAGAATCGCACCCGAAATGAGAAGCTCCTCGTCAACCGTCGGGTATAATGCCGCAACAGCCTGACACATGCGGACTATAGACAGCGTATGCATAAGCAGTCCGCCCTTTATCGCATGGTGGAGCCTGAACGCCGCAGGCCAGTCGAGCATTCTGTCCTTATATTCGTTAAGCAGAGCCGAAACAAGCTTTTTCAGCTCCCTGTCATCGAAATTGTTTACGAGCGCATAAATTTCATTCATCATATAATTAGAATCATAATCCGCGCCCGGCACGAAATCGTTCATATTAACTCCGTCGGAATCCCATATTGCTCTCGAACGCTCTATTTTCATCTGCGGAATTCCGTTATATGACGACAGAACTCCCCTGACCTTTATAACGGTATTGACCTCGGGCAGGAACGCGCCCTCTCTGTAATCCCAAATTTTCGCGTTTATCTCGCCCGTCTTATCTGCAAGCGTAATATCAAGATAAACGGAACCGTTTTTCGCACTTTTTTTGTCGCACGACTTGACGAGAGCGAATCCCTCGACCGAGCCGTTTTTGTCCAACTCTTTAAAATTCATGATTTATCCTCACTGTTTTTCTTTTTGAATATAATAAATTTACTGAATACATAATTGAATATCACGGTAAATACCGCCGCGGCGATTTTCGCAATCCAGTACGAAGCTCCGTCGCTGACCGATATTCTATTAAATATGTTGTACACTATCGCAAAAAATCCGAGATCAAACGCAAGAAGCGAAACTATACGCGCAGAAAAGAAAGAAAGCATTTCACGCGCAACGACCTTAGGCGTCCAGTCCTTGACCTCAAACACAAACGCTTTGTTTGTAAAATACGCGAAAAGAACCGCGCATACCCACGAAATCACATTCGTAACGTAAACCCAGCTGAATTTAACCGTCCTTGAAAACAGCGTAAACTCTTTTATAACGCCGTAGCCGAAGATTTTATTACATATAAAGCTTATAACGAAATTTACAAGAGTCGTAAGCACACCGAAAACGACATAAATAACAAATTCGTAGCTTAATACCTTTTGAAAAAAGGTTTTTTTCATAAGCGTCTGCATCAATTTCAACTGCATAACTTTATCGTAAAGTTTTTTCATATTCATCTTCCTTAAAATAACTTGCTTTATATAGTACCATTTTTTTTTAATATTTTCAAGTACAACCGTATAATTACGTCCGTGTTCGGAAAAATAATAAAAAAAACCGAAAGGATGATTCTAATGACTAAAAAAATCGAAAACATTATGAAAGGCGTCGGCGCGGTAATGGCAGTCGGCGGTACGGCGGCAATGATAGGCTCCGCAGTTTCTTCATCAAGCTCCTCCTCGACAAAGAAAAAAGTTAAAAAAACAGCCGATAAGGCGGTAAAAACAATCAACGATATCATTGACGGCGTTTCGTCTATGATGTAAAATTAAGAAAAAGAATCCTGGAGGCTCGAAATGAAAAAATTCACCGCGTTAACGCTTTCAATACTTCTTCTTTTCTCCCTCGCGTCATGCGATAAAAAAAGCGCAAATGAAAAAGTTACGGGCGAAAAGGATAACCGTCCGTCCGTTACCGAAGCGGAGAAAAAGAACGAAAAAGTAATAAAAGGCGCAAACACGGGAACCGACGAAACGTTCACGGGTTTCAAGCCTCTTGGAAAAAGGAATTTCACGGTTTCGGATCCCGACAATTCGAGAGGGCTTTCGACTGAAAAAATATGTCACTCGTTCGGAGTCGCAAAGGACGGCGAAGCAAACGATATTTCGAAAAACGCGCAGAAATATTTTGACGAAAAAAATTTTGACGCGGTAACGCTCGACACGGTTACAAAGAAAAAGGTAATGTATCTGACGTTCGACTGCGGTTATGAAAACGGCTACACAATGAAAATTCTCGACGTTTTGAAAGAAAAGAACGTCCCCGCCGCTTTCTTCTGCACGCTTCACGAAATGGAGCAGAATCCCGACATCATCGCCCGCGCGATAAACGACGGTCATATTGTCGGCAATCATACGAACACGCACCCGTCCATGGACGAAATATCGCGTATGCAAATGACGGACGAGATAAAAGCGTTCGACGATTATTTAAGGGAGCATTTCGGTTACAGCGCACTTTATTTCCGTTTTCCCAAGGGTGAATACTCCGACTGTGCTCTCGACCTCGTTTCCTCGCTCGGCTACACGTCGGTCTTTTGGTCGCTTGCATATTCCGACTGGGATCTTGACAATCAGAAAGGAAAGGACTACGCAGTCAAGACGGTTTCGGCGAGGTTCCACCCCGGTGCGGTGATTTTACTGCACTCGATATCCCCGGATAACGCCGCCGCCCTGCCCGAAATAATCGATAAGGCAAGAGAACAGGGGTACGAATTCAGAGCGTTAACCCAACTGCCCGAACGATAATATTATTATCACAAACAGGTCTTTTCAAACTGCCGAATACAGTATTCCTATCATGTAAAAACCGAGCCTCGATTTTTTAATCAAGTCTCGGTTTTGCTTGTTTTATTCTTAAATCTTATTTTGAAGCTTTTATGCAAATCTTAAAAACTTTCTGTCTCAATACAGCATTAATCCAATCATTTTCCATGAAGTAACGAGCGAGTAAAGTCATATATTTGCATAATAAAATCTATAAAATCTTTAATATGATCCTTAATTTTATTTTCAGCAGAACATACTCACTCTTATCATTATCAATCAAATACTCCTTAAACTCATTTATTATTGAGTCCGTCAATCTTATTTGCTTTCCCTCCGACATAAATTATCGAAAAAAGAAATAAAATACAATCCCCCCCCCTCACCCTAATAAAACGACGGCTGTCACGCATTTTTTTTCGCGCAGCAGCCGTCGTTTTAAATTAATTTCAGAGCAAAACCTAATTATCTGTTTGTCTTTCTCGACTTATAGTCCTCGTCAATCTCCGCGCTCCATTCGGAACAAAGAGGCGCGTTAGCTCTTATCTGCTCGACGGCGCACGAAACCGTTTCGTAAAGAATCGACGTTCCCTTAGAGTCGGCGTTGTAGTTTACCGCTCTGTCTGCGCCTATTCCGTAGTTTGCGGCAGTCTCGACCGCGTCTATATTCGCACCGATAAACAAAAACTCCCAGCCGTATTTTTCCTTCTGTCGCCTGACCGCGTTTTTAACTCTGTCGGACGAATACATACGGCTTGCGTTCTCCATGCCGTCGGTGATTATAACAAAAACGGTATGCTCGGGGACATCTTCATTTCTTGCATATTTATGAATATTACCGATGTGATGAATCGCTCCGCCGAGCGCGTCGATAAGCGCGGTACAGCCTCTGACCGAATAATCGTCGGCAGTCATTTCCCGTACGTTTTCGAGCTTTACTCTGTCATAGAGAACCTCGCTTACATCGTCGAACAGAACGACCGATACATAGCATTCGCCGTCCTCTTTTCTCTGTTTTTCGATAAGAGAATTGAATCCGCCGATCGTGTCCTTTTCGAGTCCGTACATGGAACCGCTTCTGTCGATTATAAACACAAGCTCCGTTAAATTGTTATTCGTCTTGTTTTCTTTCATGATAATTACCTCCGAAATATTTTTGATTACATCCGGATTATATATCATTTTAAAACTCATTGTGTCGCATTAAAAGCGACAATTTACGCTCCTATTAAGCTTTGGTCAAACGCAAACAAAGCCTCGTTTATATCAAATACGTTATAGTTGCCTTTATTAATAAAATACTCGACTATTATATCGAATTTACTGCTTCTTGACAGCGAATATCCTGCCTTATTAAGCATTTCCCTCGTCTCGTCTATCCCGAGTTCTAAAGCGAGAGCAAACGCGACCGCCGTCGTCTTGCGGGGTTTATAATTAATGTCGGCACGGATTTTCGAAAAAAGCTTTCTGTCGACGTTCGCGCGTTTGTAGCACTGTGCGTCGGTCAACCCCTTTTCGTCGATTTTTCTTAACAGCATTTGAGAAAAGCTCTCGTCAATATGTTTCATAGCCTCGTCGAGCGTGCCGAACGTGTTAAACGACATATCTTCGTCATACGATAGCTTAGAACGCGGGAGCACAGCCGGAGCGGAAGCAGTCGGGAAAAATACGGAATCATCGGAAATCGGCAAAGATCTTGTACACTGTACGTCTCCGCGATTTCCGCCTGCTCTTTCTCCGTTCGGAAAAGGCAGCAGACGGCTCTGTTCTGAGTGTTCCTCGGCATAATTGTCGTCTATATAGCTTTTTATATCAGAAAAAAGCTTCTCGCTTATCGCGTACGATTTTTTATCGAATACAACGATACTTATTTCTATATCGTCGTTACTCATTAAAAACGAGCTTATCTCGTCTATCGCAATGCTTAAAGCCTTATCCTTCGGATAATTATAAACGCCCGACGAAATCAGCGGAAACGCAACGCTTTTGCATCCATACCCGACGGCGAGGGCAAGCGAATTTTTATAACAGCTTCGAAGCTGATTTTCTTCACCGTTATCTCCGCCCTTCCAAACAGGTCCTGCGGTATGTATTACATACTTACACGGAAGTTTATATCCCCACGTTATTTTCGCTTCGCCGGTATTACATCCGCCGAGCTTTTGACACGCTTTTTTAAGCTCCTTACCCGCAGCGGAATGTATTGCAAGGTCAACTCCTCCTCCGCCGGACAGCACTGCGTCGGAAGCGTTGACTATCGCGTCGCATTTAATTTTCGTTATATCGCCCCGAATTATTTTAAACGGCATAATATCGCCTTCTTTTAATTATATTTACAATAATATACCATATATTTTTTATAAAAACAACCGTTTATCTTGCAATTTAATTTTCGAATTGATATAATCAAAAAAAACCTACGGAGATGATTTGATGATATCGATAGACGAATACTTAAAAAAAGTCGACGAAGTTATTGCAAACGGCAAATATAAAGACACATGGGAAAGCCTGTCACAGTACAGAATTCCCGACTGGTACAAAAACAACCGTTTCGGTCTGTTCGTCCACTGGGGCTGTTACAGTGTTCCCGCCGTCGAGAGCGAGTGGTTTCCCCGTCAGATGTATCAAAAGGACACGAAAAGCTGGGAGTGGAGAATAAAGAATCTCGGCGAAAACGGCGATTACAGACAGATAGTCGAGCGTTTTCACCCGGATAAATTCAACGCGGACGAATGGGCGGATATATTTTATAAAAGCGGAGCCAAGCACATAATGCCCGTCAGCGAGCATCACGACGGAATCAAGATGTATAAAAGCGAATTAAACCGCTGGAACACCGTCGAGCTGACAGGTCATGATTATCAGAAGGAGCTTCACGAAGCGTTCGATAAAAAGGGACTTAAATTTTTCTGCTCGTCCCACCGCGCGGAGCATCTGTGGTTTTTAAACGGCGCCGTCGAAAACGTGCCGGGCTCCGAGGCTCACTGCGAAACATACCGCGATCTTTACGGTCCGTGCATGTCATTCGATTATTCAAAATCCCGCCCGGGTCATGAGGACGGAATCGAAGCTCCCGAATACTGGCTCAAAGACTGGCTTGCCTCGTCGTGCGAAATGGTCGAGAATAACAGACCGCGGGGAATTTATTTCGACTGGTGGATATATCAAAGCGAATTCAAGCCCTATATTAGAAAATTCCTCGCGTACTTCTATAACAGATGCGACGATTGGGGCTACACCCCCGTAGTATTTTATAAGAACGGATGCATGATGCAGGGCTGCGCCGTATTTGACGTCGAGAGGGGTCAGATAAATTCGATAGCTAAGGACGTATGGCAGTGCGACACCGCGATAGCAAAGAACTCGTGGGGATATACGGAAAACAACGAATTCAAATCCCCGTACGCCTGCGCCGTTAATTTAATAGACGTTGTATCCAAAAACGGCTGTTTTATGTTAAACGTAGGGCCCAAGGCCGACGGCACGATATGCGACGAGGAGAAAAACGTTTTATTAAAGCTCGGCGAATGGCTTAATGTAAACGGCGAGGCTATATACTCGTCAGAGCCGTTCACCGTATTCGGCGAGGGCAAGAAACAGCAGAACAAGGCGTTTAACGACAATCTCGAATACTCCGACAGAGACTACCGCTTTACATATAAGCCGAAGACGATATACGCGTTTCCGATGTCGGTTAAGGAGAGAACGTCATACTGCATTAAATCATTAAGATATTCAAACGAGGGAATCCGCTACGATATTAAAAATATTGAGCTTCTCGGTCACCCGGATATTAAAATCAAATGGATTCACGATAATAAATCCCTTAAAATCAAGCTTTCCGCCCGTGTCAAAACGGACATGCCCCTATGCTTTAAAATTTCAATAGATTAATACACAAAAAGGTTCCGCCCGGTCTGCGAGCGGAACTTTTTTATTGTCATTTCAAATCCGAATACGAATTGACAGAATAGAATCCTATACTTTCCGACGAAGCTTTATATATTTTACTGCCCCCCGAGAGCATGAAATACGCATTGCCGTCGCCGTCTGCTTTCGAGACGAGAATTTCAAGCGTTTTATCCTCGTCCTCTTTCGTATACGAAATCTTATAATCGCCGTACGGCGAAGAAAGTCCGTATTTTCCGAGCTCGTCCGCCGTCGGCTTGTAGCATACGAGGTCGGATGTATCAAGACTTGTAAGTTTTTTTATTTTGTCATTTACTTTGTCGGAAGCAAGATTCTCTTTCTTGTCCGCTGACTCATAGCTTATATCGTATGACTCGGACTCTTTTTGCTCCTTTATAAGAGTCAATGAAGCGGTAAAATCCCCGTTCTTAATATCAACGCTCTTAATGTCATCTGAATTAATATCGGATATCGTATCGCGTTTTACAAGCGTAAGTCTGTCCGCATTGAGCGAATCAAAAACCGTGCCTTCGACGTAGTAAAGCGAGTTGTCCCCGCTTATTGAGAAATAGTACATTGACGTATTCTCGTTGAGATTACCGAATTTTAACGTCTTATCTTTATCATCGGACGTTTTTATATCGAGAGTAAGCGACGGAGAATCAAGACCGTATTTAGACGCGTCCGCGATATTGTCCGAGATTTTCTGTTTTGCTTTTAATGACGCAAGCGTTTCGAATATAACGGCTGTTTTATCGGAATCTATTTCAAAACCGGACTCGCCCGCAGCATTGAAATTACCGTCGGAATCCTTTTCGAGTGTAACGGAATCGGAGCCTTTTGTTATCTTAACAGTCGTTATATTGTCCTTTTCCTCGGAATAAAGCGTGATACCGTCAGTTGAATCGTTACTGTCCGTAACGGATTTAATTATAAAATAACCCCCGACGGCGACGATTAAAACGGCTGAAAGTATCAGCAGTTTTTTATATCTTTTCATCAACGGCTCCTCCTCTTATACCATACCGCGACTCCGCATATAATTATCGCCGCGGGAACTATGACAAGCATTATGACTCTGAACGCGGTGTTGAATGAATCCGAACCGAACGTAAGCTTTGATTCGGTCGAAAGAGCCTTCGCGTGAACGCTTATCGAATTCTCCTTATCGCAAAGCCAGCTTATACTGTTTTTGAATAAATCAATATTAAGACTGAACTGCGAGGTAAGAGTCGAATCCATAAGTTTATTCGTTCCGAATATAACTGCGTCAGAGCCTGTTGCGGAATTCTGAACCGCCACGGCGGGGTAAAGCTCGCTCTTTTCATCCTCGGACGAGGTATACGCCTTTGACGATGTCTTTAACAGGGGCGAAAAAGTTATATTGTCTTTACTGTCGTTTATAACGGCTTTCGAATCCTGAATGCACGAGTACATGTCGAGTCCGCCGAACGGATAAACTATCGGGTGTTCCTCGTCGAATATCGGGCAGAGATATGTGTCGCCCTTACTGAACGTTCTGCTGTTCTGCGTTTCGTGAATTACAGAATCGGAGAGTTTAACGCCGAGCAAAGAAAGAAGTCTCTCGGTGTTTCCCGTATCGGTAAGCGACGAGTCAACCTCTACGTAAATTTTACCTCCGCCGTTTATAAATTCGGCAAGCTTATTATACACCGCGTCGCTTATATCGCTTGTCGAAACGGAGAGAACCGCGCAGTTTATATCTGAAGCTATATCCGTTTCGGCAGGGTCGACTTCGTTCGTTTCTATATTTTCCTGTTCAAGCGCGTTTTTCAACAGCGAGCAGTCGCTGTCGTTATAATTTATAAAGCAGACCTTATACGTTTTGTCGCTCGTTACGTAATCTATGGCGTTTATAAGGCTTAATTCGCCGTTAAAGTATACGTTCGTATTATATCCGTACTGCTGTAAATAGTAGATATAATTCTGATAAGAACCCGCCTCGTACGTTATCAAATCCTCGGAGGTTATGATTTTTATTTTATCCCCGCATTTTACGATAACGCTTCCGGGCTGAACGGTATCCGACGTAAACTGCTCGCAGAACGTCGGCTCAACGTCGGAATCTACAGTCTCGCTTTTAACCTTCGAATTAAGAGCGGTTATCTTTGAAATAAGAGTCTCGACATACTTTATCGTCGAATCGGACGAAGTATAGTAATAAATTTCAACGTCCTTATCAAGGTCTGAAACTATCTGCTTCGTCTGTTTTGACAGCGAGTATATTTTATTCGCCGAAACATCTAGCTTTGTTATTCTCTCCGGCATCGCGCCGACAATGAGATTTAAAACTATCGCTATTACGATGACAACGGCAGAAGCCGCCGCGGAATAACCGCCGACCTTAACGTACCTTGTCGAAAATGATTTACGCATATTTTTCATCTTGCTCTTTTTCTCCTCACTCATCACGACCACCTCTTTTTCTCAACGGACTGTACCGTAAGGAATAAAAATACGCAGGTAACGGATATAAAGAAGAATATCGACGTTAAATCGAAAACTCCGCTTGAAAAATCGTTAAAGCGTGAAAACAGCGAGAGCTTTTCGGCTATCGACGGGAGAAGTCCCTCCAGCCATTCTTTTTTAACTATATAAATTACCGCAATCGCAAGGTCTATAACAACAGCCGTCGAAAGACCGATAACCGTATTTTTCGTAAGAAAATAAACGATAAAACCGACGAACAGACCCATTGCCATAAATACGACCGCGCCGGCTATTGCGTTAGATGAAATATACTCCGAAAGCGACGGCAGAAGCTCGCCGAGAAGTATAAATACGAGTGTAATTATCGCCGAAACTACCTGGCTTTCGGTAAGGGATGAAAAAAACATTCCTATCGAAATGAGCGACGCTCCGAGCATGAAGAAGCCGAATAAAGCAGAATATGCGCTTAGGAAGTTAACATTTCCGTACGCGGAGAAAATCAGCGGATATAATCCCATAAGAACGACCGGCACAGCCGTAACCGTACAGCAGGATAAAAATTTGCCGAGTACGACTCCCGACGATTTAACCGGCAGAGAATAAAGGAGCTGATCGGTTTTCTGCTTCTTTTCCTCTGCAAATGTTTTCATTGTGATAAGCGGGATAAGAACTATAAAATAAATAAACGCCATGTTTACGAACGTAGAAGAAAAATCGCCGGAAGCACCCTCTGCATTTATAGCGTAAATGTAAATTCCCGATATGAGCATCATTATTGCCGTTGTAATATAGCCCGTAATCGAGGTATAGTATGATTTTATTTCTTTAATAAATACAGCATTCATATCATTTTGCCTCCGATGTAAGAGTTATAAATACGTCCTCGAGCGTGGGAGTGACAAGCTTCATTTCCAGAACCGAGCAGTCCGTATCTTTTAGTAATGAAAATACTTTTTCTCTTACGTCCTCGCCGTTTTCGGTAAGCAAAACATATTTATCTCCCTCGTTTTCGTTCTGATTCTTCGTTACCGTAACGCTTTTTAAATGCGGAATCGACGAGAGAATTTTCGGCACCGTCTCCCGTCCGCCTTTTATGACGATATCAAGCTTTGACTTTGATGCAAATTTTTCATACAGTGCGTCGGGCGTATCGGAAGCGACGAGCTTTCCGCGCGAGATGATAAGTATATGGTCGCACATCGTGCTGATTTCCGAGAGAATATGACTCGAAATAATAACGGTGTGCTCCTTTCCGAGTTCTCTTATCAAATCTCTTATCTCCGTTATCTGTATCGGGTCGAGTCCTACCGTCGGCTCGTCGAGAATAACGACGTCGGGCTTTGCGATAATTGCCTGCGCTATTCCGACTCTCTGTTTAAAACCTTTCGAGAGATTCTTTATAAGGCTCTGCTTTTTCTCGTTAAGTCCCGTTTTTTCGCACGACTCTTCTGTTGCTTTTTTTAATTCCTCACCCTTTAACCCCTTCGCGCGTCCGACGAATCTTAAATACTCCGTAACCGTCATATCAGGGTACAAAGGCGGAATTTCGGGCAGATATCCTATTTTCTTTTTTGCCTCTGTCGCGTCCTCGAAAATATCCTTTCCGTCAATCAGCACCTGACCCTCCGTTGAGGCAAGGCATCCCGTCATGATGTTCATGGTTGTGGATTTGCCCGCGCCGTTGGGTCCGAGCAGACCGTAAATACACCCGTTTTCGACAGTAAAGCTTAAATCCTCCACAGCCGTAAACGAGCCGTATTTTTTAGTCAGATTTTTTACTTCTACCAAAATTATCTCCTCCGTTCATCGGGATTATAGACACAAAAGATTTATTTAATCTTAAATATGCACAATTTATGTATTTTATTTCATTTTCGTTTTTAAGACAATTTCAAGAAACTTGGAATATACTTTAATCACAGTCAAACAATTGCAAGTTTCTATATACTATATATACCCTACCTCTTTCAAGTTTACATGAAGAAAAGTCCCGGACACTATCCCCCGGGACTTCTTCATTTATATTCAGGATCGACGCTTTCTGCATCTGAATGCGACAGTCCTTACAGATTTTCTTTAATCAATTATCTGCACATTTCTTCGAACTCGTCCTCGCTTATTACTTTAACGCCGAGGTCGTTCGCTTTTTTTAATTTACTTCCGGCAGCCTCGCCTGCAAGAACATACGACGTTTTCTTCGAAACTGACGACGACGTTTTACCGCCGAATTTTTCTATAATCCCGCTCGCCTCGTCTCTTGTATATTTTTCGAGAGTACCTGTCAGAACGAACGTCTGTCCCGCAAATCTCGTATCGGTAACGGAATCCTCCGCCGTCATATCGATCCCGAGTGCGGACAGCTTTTCTATTAAATCGCGTGTTCCCGGTCTTGACATAAATTCAGCGACGCTCTGCGCCATAATTTCGCCGAATCCGTCTATCGTCATAAAGTCCTCCGCGCTCGCATTCATTACGTCGGTAATATTCTTATATTTAGTACATATAAGCTTTCCGGCCTTCTGTCCTATGTGCCGTATTCCTAATGCGTAAAGGAAACATGCAAGTCCCTTTGTTTTGGATTTCTCGATTGCGTTGATTATATTCTGCGCCGACTTTTCCTTGAATCCGTCGAGAGCGGTTATATCCCGGCTTTTAAGAGTATATATATCGTATATTCCATTTATAAGTCCTTTTTTTACGAACAGCTCGACGTTCGCTTCGCCCATACCCTCTATATCCATCGCGTCACGGGAGCAGAAATGTATTAAATTTCTGACCGTCTGCGCGGGACATTCGGGATTTACGCACCGAACGGCGGCTTCTCCCCCTTCTCTGACGACGGGGTTTTTGCACGCGGGACAGACCGACGGCATTTTAAATTCGGACGAATCCGGATTATGATAAGAAACCTTTAAAATTTCGGGTATAATATCCCCCGCTTTTCTGACAATTACTCTGTCGCCTATGCAAAGTCCTTTTTCTTTTATATAATCCTCATTGTGAAGAGTCGCACGCTCGACGGTGCTTCCGGCAAGCAGTACCGGGGTAAATACGGCTGTCGGGGTGAGGACGCCCGTCCTGCCGACTGTAATTTCAATATCGAGAAGCGTAGCTTCCTTTTCCTCGGGCGGATATTTAAACGCCGCCGCCCATTTGGGGAACTTCGCCGTACTGCCGAGCTTTTCCCTGTCGGAAAAATCGTTTACCTTTACTACAGCGCCGTCTATGTCGAACGATAAAGTATTTCTTATTTCGCCTATTCTCTTTATTTCGTCAAGAGCCTCTTCAATCGTATCGCACAGCGTATAAAACGGAACGGTCTTGAATCCGAGCGACTTTATATAATCAAGGGATTCCTTATGCGACGTAAGCGTTTTGCCCTCTATTCTCTGTATATTGAATACGAATATATCAAGCATACGCTTAGATGTAACCTTCGGATCCTTCTGTCTCAAGCTTCCCGCCGCGGCGTTCCTCGGGTTCTTAAACGGCTTCTCTCCGTCCGCGTCCTGTTTTGCGACAAGCTCGGCAAATACCGAGCGGGGCATGTACGTCTCGCCCCTTACCTCAAGCAGTGTCAGATCCTCTTTAATTCTCAACGGAATCGAACGCACGGTTCTCAGATTCGCCGTTACATTTTCGCCGACATCGCCGTCTCCGCGCGTTGAACCTAAAGTGAATACGGAATCCCTGTATTCGAGAGATACGGAAAGTCCGTCGATTTTAGGCTCTACGACGTATTTTGCATTCGGACATACAGCCTTTACCCTGCGGTCGAAATCCCTCATTTCGTCATAACTGAACGCGTCCTGCAGGCTCTCCATTCTGACGGGATGCCTTACGCTTTCGAACTGCCCGTCAACGCTTCCGCCGACTCTCGACGTGGGCGAATCGGGCGTTTTCAGCGCGGGGTAAATACTTTCGATCTCTTCAAGCTCGCGCATTAATTTGTCGTACTCGTCGTCTGAAATTTCGTTGTCGTTTTCAACGTAATATTTATATATGTGATAATTGAGAGTATCTCTCAATTCCTTTGCTCTCTTTTGAGCGAATATCAAATCCACGGTATAATACCTCCGATATATTATCGGTAATATTTTAACACATAAATTTAAACTTAGCAATCTTATTACATAAATATATCCGCAATTAAAAGCAGTATTACACCCGGCGTGCCCGTAACCGCGCTGAATATCAGCGAAAACGCATTTACGTTTATATGTACGTTCAGAAGGCATCCTATCAGATTCACGCCGTACAGAACTGCGACTCCCTGTAACGCGGACAATAAAATCCCGACAAGAAATCTTCCGCTTTTTATATGCGCGCAAAGTATTGCGGCGGCACCTATCGCCGCGGCGGTATACATAAATATCATTGAGAATCTTCCTTTCGTTTACTGTAAAAATATATGATAAGGACAAACAAATTTATTACTTTAAATTCGGCTTGACCGAAGCTGTTTAACAATTAAAAAAATGAATATAATATTAAAGAGAGGAGCGTCGGTATTATGAATATGAACAGCCATTCGAAAGCGATAGTACAGTATTGCAGCGTGCTTGACAAAAACATTGTTTTGGAGGAAACGACTTATTATAACGGCAAACGGTCATTAAAATGTCTCAACAGAGACTACTGCAAGGGGTGTAAAAATAAAATTTTGAAAGACCGTTTCGACTGCGAAATGACGGATTGACAATAAACGGTTATCTGATATAATATATTATGAATTTTTATTTTATAATATAAAACGGAGGACTGAAAAATGTCTGCATTTTTACTTACTCCCGCGACAAAACAGACTATTTGGGGCGGAAAAAGATTAAAAAGAGATTTTAATACGGAGAGCGGGTATGATTCGGTAGCCGAGGCATGGTCGCTCTCATGTCACCCCGACGGCGAATCGGTCGTCGCTTCGGGCGAATATAAGGGCGAAAAATTATCATCCGTCATAAATAAGCTCGGCAGAAAATGTCTCGGAGCTCACTGTGAAAATATCGAGGACTTCCCTATTCTTATTAAGCTAATCGACGCCGCGGACAAGCTGTCGGTTCAGGTTCACCCCGACGACGAGTATGCAAGAGCGCACGAAAAGGAAACGCACGGCAAAACCGAGGCGTGGTACATAATCGACTGTGACGAGGGCGCGGAGCTTATATACGGATTTAAAGAGAATATAACAAAAGAGCAGTTTGAAAACAGTATTAAAGATTCGACACTTCTTGACTACGTAAACCGCGTAAAGGTAAAGCCCGGTGACGTCGCTCTGATTGAGGCGGGAACGCTTCACGCTATAGGAGCCGGCATACTTTTAGCCGAGGTTCAGCAGAGCTGTAACACGACTTACAGAGTATACGACTATAACCGCCCGGGACTTGACGGAAAGCCCCGACAGCTTCACATAAAGCAGTCCATAGACGTTACAAAATGCGAAAAGCCCTCGCGTTCGCTTAACCCTGAGGGTGAAAAAAAGATTTTAGACGGATACTCGTCCCGTCTTTTATGCTCGTGCAAATTCTTCAATATGACAGACATTGAAGTTACAAAGTCATATACGGATAATGCGGACGATGCTTCGTTCGTTTCACTCCTTATTCTCGACGGAAACGGAGAGTTCGTTTCCTCCGGCGAAAAGCTTAAAATCACGAAAGGATCAAGCGTGTTCGTTCCCGCAGGTGACGGTGAATTCACAGTTAACGGAAACGTAAAATTTCTTCTTACACGCGTTTAAATTATGTCAGTCATCAACGCATACGACCTCACGTTCGGATTTCTTGATTCGACGCTTTTTTCCTCGGCAGCGTTCGACATTGAGGAAAACGACCGCGTCGGACTTATCGGAGCCAACGGCACGGGTAAAACAACGCTTTTCAAATTAATATGCGGAGAATACGAGCCGAATTCGGGCAGTCTTTTTCTCTCTAAAAATACGAAAACGGGCTTTGCCGAGCAGTTCGCGTGCGCAGACAGCGATAAAACCGTTTCCGACGAATTAATGACCGTTTACGCTCCGCTTTTCAGAATCGAAAGCGAGCTTGAAGCATTACATTCCGAAATTGAAAGGAATCCATCGCCCGAGCTTATAGAAAAGCAGAGCGCGCTTACGGAAAAATTTCAGTCCGACGGCGGGCTTACTTTCCGTTCAATGGGCAGGTCAACGCTTATCGGTCTCGGCTTCGGCGAATCGGACTTTAATAAATCCGTACGTGATTTAAGCGGTGGACAGAGAACAAAATTAAGTCTCGGCAAGCTTCTTTTATCGGACGCAAATTTAATTCTGCTCGACGAACCGACAAACCACCTTGATATAAAAAGTGTCGAATGGCTCGAGGATTTCTTAAAAAAATACAACGGCACGGCTATTATCATCTCCCATGACCGTTACTTTCTCGACAAGGTAACGAATAAGACAATGGAGATTCGGCACAAAAAAATTTCAATCCGCAAGGGTAATTACTCGCAGTATATCAAACTGCGTGACGAGCAGATTTTATCCGACAAACGCCGATTCGACAATCAAATGAAAGAGATTAAGCGCATTGAGGGCATCATCGAACAGCAAAAGCGTTTTAATCAGGAGAGAAATTACATAACAATCGCAAGCAAGGAAAAGCAGATCGAACGCTTAAAGGACGACCTGCCCGAAACGGACGCGAATATCCCCGTTATGAAGCTTGACTTTTCCGTTAATTCAGAGAGCGGAAACGAGGTTATAATCGCCGATTCGCTTGAAAAAAGCTATGACGGCAAAACTCTTTTCAAAAACGTAACGCTCGATATCAGAAAGGGCGAACGCGTATTTCTGATAGGTCCCAACGGATGCGGAAAATCGACGCTTTTAAAATCGCTTATCGGCAGAGTTTACCCCGATAAGGGTTATTCGAAATTCGGCGCGAACGTAAAGCCCGGCTATTACGACCAGGAACAGCGCGGATTAAATCTTCCAAAAAGCGTTTTGCAGGAGGTATACGACCGTTTTCCGAATTTTACGATAACACAGCTTCGCGGATATCTTGCGGGATTTCTTTTCAGAGGCGACGACATCAATAAATTGATGAGCGAATTAAGCGGAGGCGAACGGGCGAGAGTCGCGCTGCTTGAGCTGTCGTTCTCACACCCGAATCTTCTTATTCTCGACGAGCCTACGAATCATCTCGATATAGAATCGAGAGAGGTTCTTGAGGACGCGCTCGAAAATTACGACGGCACAATGCTTTGCGTTTCGCACGACCGTTATTTTATAAACCGGCTTGCGACAAAAATATTGGCGTTTGACGGTACGAATATAGAACCGTTTGATGGTAATTACGATGATTATGTCAATAAAGTAATGTCCGAACAGACCGCAAAAGCCCCCGCGGAAAAGAAAGTCAACGAATATCAGTTAAGAAAAGAACGCGAAAGCGCACAAAGGAAACGTCAGACAAAAATAAAAAAACTCGAACAGTCCATCGCCGAACTCGATGTACAAAAAGAGGATATTCAAAATCAGCTCGACGAAAGCTCGTCCGATTACGAATCCATCCTCGCCCTCACATCCCGCCTCGATGAATTAACAAAACAGCAGGAACTTCTGTATGAGGAATGGATGAATTTAAGCGAAGAATAAAGCAGAATACCAAATGCAGAAGACGGCTCGCCGAAATGGCGAGCCGTTCTGATTTTATTGTTCGAATTATATTAAGATATTATTCGTCGCTGTTAACCGTCGATATTCCCGGCATAGTTTCTTCGAGCACGTCAAGCACTATCTTGACAGTATCAAGCGAGGTAAACATTGTAACTCCGTTCTGAACGGCACAGCGTCTTATTTCCACACCGTCATCATAGTGGACGCCCGAGAGCACGGCTCGCGTATTGATAATATAGCTTACGTAGCCTGTTCTTATAGACCTCAATATCTCGTCGCTGCCTTCGCTTATCTTACCGCGCACGCGCGTTCTGATACCGTTCTTTTTCAGGAATTCGGCTGTACCGATAGTCGCTTCTATATTAAATCCGAGCTTGTAGAAACGTTTTACGAGCGGGAGGGCTTCCTCCTTGTCCTCGTCGGCAATAGTTACTATGACCGTACCGTAGTCTCTCATTTTTATGCCGGACGCCTGCAAAGCCTTATATAATGCGCGGTTAAGGCGTTTGTCATAGCCGATAGCTTCGCCCGTCGATTTCATTTCGGGTGAAAGATACGCGTCCATACCCGTGAGCTTTTCAAACGAGAACGCGGGAGCCTTTACGTACCATCTGTCCTTTTCGGGAATCGTAATATTATTATATCCCTGTTCCTTAAGGCTTCTGCCGAGCATTACCTTTGTCGCAATATTTACAAGATTAATATTCGTCGATTTTGATAAGAACGGAACGCTTCTCGACGCTCTGGGGTTGACCTCTATAACATATACGTGCTCGTCATGATCCACAATAAACTGGATATTGAACAATCCTACAATTCCGATTCCGAGACCGAGCCTCTTTGTATAATCGAGTATCGTATCTTTAACGTTCTGTGATATCGAGAAGGGCGGATATACGCTTGTGCTGTCTCCGGAGTGGACGCCGGTACGCTCTACAAGCTCCATGATTCCCGGAACAAAAACATCCGTTCCGTCACATATAGCGTCAACCTCGACCTCCTTGCCGACAATGTATTTATCAATAAGTACAGGCTTATCCTCGTCGACATCAACGGCGTTTTTAAGATACTTTCTAAGCATTTTTTCGTTCGCTACAATCTCCATGGCTCTGCCCCCGAGAACGAAGCTCGGACGGACAAGCACGGGGTATCCTATACGCTCGGCGGCGGCAACTCCGCTTTCAATATCGGTAACGGCCTCGCCCTGCGGATTGGGAATATTAAGAGACTTGATAACCGCGTCGAATTCGTCTCTGTCCTCGGCTTTTTCTATTCCCTCGCAGTCGGTGCCGATAATTTTAACTCCGCGTCTTGTAAGCGCGTCGGCAAGATTTACGGCAGTCTGACCGCCGAGAGTCGCAATTACGCCCTCGGGCTTTTCGAGATGGACGATATTCATTACGTCCTCCGCCGTCAGAGGTTCGAAATAAAGCTTATCTGCTGTCGTGTAGTCGGTGGAAACCGTCTCGGGGTTATTATTTATAACGATAGCCTCATAGCCCATTTCACGAATAGTGTGAACGGCATGAACGGTCGAATAGTCGAATTCTACGCCCTGTCCGATACGAATGGGGCCCGAGCCCAATACGATTACTTTCTTTTTTGAGGAAACTATCGACTCGTTTTCGTCGGCATAGGTTGAATAAAAATACGGAACATAGCTGTCGAACTCGCTCGCGCACGTATCTATCATTTTATAAACGGGGAAAATATCATGCTCGACTCTGTAATTGTAAACATCCTCCTCGCTCTGATTCCAAAGCTCGGCTATATAGGAGTCGGAGAATCCCATTCTCTTAGCCTCTCTCAAAAGCTCGGATGAGGACGGATTTTTCTCCATTTCCTTTTCAAAGTCGACGATTTTCTTTATCTTATCAAGGAAGAACATATCTATCTGCGTTATATCGCATATAAGCGAATGATCCACGCCCATCCACATAAGCTGGCTTATCGCGTAAATTCTGTCATCCGTTCCGACTTTTATATAATCGAGAAGCTCATCCACGCTCATATGCTCGGAGTCAAATTTCGCCATGTGAATGTGGTTTTTATTCGATTCGAGCGAACGAATCGCCTTCAACAGACTTTCCTCGAACGTAACGCCTACGCTCATTACCTCTCCCGTCGCCTTCATCTGCGTTGACAGGGTGTTCAGTGCCGCCGGGAATTTATCAAACGGGAATCTCGGCATCTTTGTAACAACATAGTCGAGCGCGGGTTCAAAGCACGCGGGGGTGTTCGCAAGCTGAATTTCATTAAGAAGCATACCGACGGCGATTTTTGCCGAAACTCTCGCAATCGGATAACCGCTTGCCTTGGAAGCAAGCGCGGACGAACGCGAAACACGGGGGTTGACTTCTATAACATAGTATCTGAACGAATGAGGGTCTAATGCAAACTGAACATTGCATCCGCCCTTGACCTTGAGCGCGCGGATTATTTTGAGCGCGGAGTCTCTTAACATATGATACTCTTTGTTTGTAAGAGTCTGGCTGGGTGCGACGACTATGGAGTCGCCCGTATGAATTCCGACGGGGTCAAGGTTTTCCATATTACAAACGGTAATAGCGCTATCGTTCGCGTCTCGGATTACCTCGTACTCGATTTCTTTATAACCCTTAATACTCTTTTCAACGAGAACCTGATGAACGGGTGAAAGAGCAAGCGCGTTTTTCATCATCTCTTTGAGACTCTCGGAATCGTCCGCAAATCCGCCTCCCGTACCTCCCAGCGTGAACGCGGGACGAAGAATTACGGGATAACCTATTTCCTCGGCGGCTTTTAAAGCCTCATCAACCGAATATGTAATCTGCGAGGGAACGACAGGCTCGCCTATCTCTTCGCAAAGCTCCTTAAAAAGCTCTCTGTCCTCGGCTCGTTCGATACTGTCGGCGTCCGTACCGAGCAGCTCAATTTCACACTCCTTGAGAACTCCTTTTTTTGAAAGCTGCATGGCAAGATTAAGACCCGTCTGTCCGCCGATTCCGGGAACAATCGCGTCCGGACGCTCAAAACGGCAAATTCTCGCAAGATATTCGAGCGTCAGCGGTTCCATGTATACTTTATCTGCAATTGAAGTATCGGTCATAATGGTAGCGGGGTTCGAGTTTGCAAGTATTACCTCGTAACCCTCTTCCTTGAGCGCAAGACAAGCCTGCGTTCCCGCGTAATCGAATTCGGCGGCCTGCCCTATAACGATAGGTCCCGAACCTATAACCAAAACTTTCTTTATATCGGTTCTCTTAGGCATTGTCTTTCGCCTCCTTCATATTGTTTACAAACTGACCGAACAGGTACGCGCTGTCCTGCGGGCCGGGTGCGCTTTCGGGGTGATACTGAACGGAGAAAATTCTGTCCTTTTCGCATTTAAGTCCCTCTACCGTGTTGTCGAGAAGATTTATGTGAGTAATTTCAAGTCCCGTTCCCTCAACGCTGCCGGGGTCGACGGCATAGCTGTGATTCTGCGAGGTTATCTCGATTTTGCCCGTCTGCAAATTCATAACGGGATGGTTTCCGCCTCTGTGACCGAATTTAAGCTTATAAGTTTTTGCGCCGTATGCAAGAGAAATCATCTGATGACCGAGACAGATTCCGAATATGGGGTACTTTCCTTTTAATTTTTTAACAGTCTCAATAACCGGGGTAACATCCTCGGGATTTCCGGGTCCGTTTGAAAGAAATACGCCGTCAGGCTTCATAAATTCTATTTCCTCTGCGGTAGTATCAAACGGTACTATCGTTACGTTGCAGCCGAATTTATTTAGACTTCTGACAATATTAAGCTTTATTCCGCAATCGACGGCGACAACGTTGTATTTCGGATTCGAAGTACGCGAGTACCATCTTTTTTTACAGCTTACCCTGCTTACCGCGTCGTGCGGAACGGGCGTTTCGTTTATTATTTTAAGGCATTCCTCTTTCGGTCTGTCCGCGCCCGTGATAAACACTCTGCACGAACCGTTATCTCTTATACGTCTGGTTATCATTCTCGTATCTACGCCGGAAATACCCGGAATACCGTTCTCCTCGAGAAGCTCCGAAAGAGTCTTGGTATATCTGAAGTTAGACGGCATATCGTTGTAGTCGTGCACGATAAGCGCGCCGATACCGGGAGTCTTGCTCTCGAAATCGTCGTCCGTGATACCGTAGTTGCCGATAAGCGGATATGTCATAACAACGCTCTGATCCGTATACGACAAATCGGAAACTATCTCCTGATATCCGACCATGGACGTATTGAATACAATTTCGCACACCCTGTCGTTCACGCTTCCGAAGCTGAAACCGTAATACTCCTCGCCAAACTCGGTAACGATCTTACGATCTGCTTTTTTCATAAAATTTCCACCCCGTGTTCAAAATCTCGTTTAAAAAATATTGTAACATATTTCTTTGCTTTTTTCACCGTTATATTGCATGAATAGTTAAAATATATTTGATAAATTTTCAAATCATTTGCATATCAAATGATTATATATTCATAATATACGGGTTGTTTAATTAATTTTATTAGTTTTATTCATTATAATACATATTTATTCATTTTACCACCCTTTTCTTTAAGAAATATAAAAAAATAACGGCAAAGAGTTTAATTAAAAACCCTCTGCCGAAATAATATCAATAATAGTACCGCCGCCGATAACGGTATCGCCGTCATAAAGAACTGCCGACTGTCCGCGTGTAACGGCTCTTTGCAAATCGGAAAAAATAACGGCAACATCTCCGTTTTCCTTAACCTCGGCAACTGCGTCCTGCTCCGTCTGACGGTAACGAACCTTTGCTTTGCACTTGAATTTACCTGCGGGAGCTTCCCCGCCGATAAAATTGAAATCGGAAACAACCGTGCCCTTTGACATAAGCTCCTCGCTTTTGCCGAGAGTCACGGTGTTATTTTGAGCGTCGATAGCGGTAACGTAGAACTTGGCCCCGAGTGAAATACCGAGACCGCGGTGCTGACCTATCGTATATCTTATAATTCCGTTATGTTTACCGAGAACATTACCCTTTGAATCGATAAAACTGCCGGGAAGCGACTCTTTGCCCGTATACTTTTCGATAACGGTGCCGTAATCGCCGTCGGGAACAAAGCAGATGTCCTGACTGTCGGGCTTGTCTGCATTAATAAATCCGTACCTCTGAGCAATATCCCTTGTCTCGGTCTTATTTAATTCACCCAGCGGAAAAAGAGTCCGAGAAAGCTGTTCCTGTGTCATGTTCCACAGAACGTAGCTCTGATCCTTTGAGAGATCGACGGCTTTTTTCAGCAGATATTTATCTCCGCATTTTTCGATTCTCGCATAATGCCCCGTGGCTATATGATCGCATCCTAATATATCGGCGCGCTCAAACAGCTTATCGAACTTCATGTATCTGTTGCAGTCGATACAGGGATTAGGAGTAAAACCGCGGAGATATTCGCTTACGAATTTATCGATAACCTTTTCTTTGAAGTCGTCGGAAAAATTAAAAACATAGTAAGGCATTCCCAGTCTGTGAGCAACGCTTCTCGCGTCCTCGACATCGTCAAGAGAACAGCATGTATGCTCTCTCGGAATACCCGCGTCTTCATTATTATATAATTTCATTGTGCAGCCGACGCATTCGTTACCCTGTTCGGTAAGAAGTCCGGCGGTTACGGAGGAATCAACTCCACCGCTCATTGCGACAAGAACCTTCATTATTTTCCTCAAGCTCAAAATAATACCGCTGCATTTCTGCAACGGTATATATTATAGCATATATTTAATCATTAAACAAGGGGGTAGACAAATATCTGTCGCCGGTATCGGGGAAAAGAACAACTATTGTCTTGCCCTCGTTCTCGGGTCTTTTTGCAAGCGTAATGCCCGCGCTCAAAGCCGCGCCCGAGGAAATACCTACGAGAATACCCTCGTTCTTTCCGACTTCCTTGCCGAATTTAAATGCGTCGTCGTTAGATACGGGGATTATCTCGTCGTAAACTTTCGTATCGAGAACGTCGGGAACGAAGCCTGCGCCGATACCCTGAATCTTATGCGCACCCGCAACGCCGGTTGAGAGAACTGCCGAACTTTCGGGCTCAACGGCTACGACCTTAACGGCGTCAATCTTTGATTTAAGGTACTTTCCTACGCCTGTAACGGTTCCGCCGGTGCCTACACCCGCTACAAAGTAATCGACCTTTCCGTCGGTATCATTATAAATCTCGGGACCTGTCGTCTCGAAATGCGCCTCGGGATTCGCTGGGTTTACGAACTGACCGGGGATAAAGCTGTCCGGAATTTCCTTTGCAAGCTCGTCGGCCTTTGCAATCGCACCCTTCATACCCTTTGCGCCCTCTGTAAGAACAAGCTGAGCACCGTACGCCTTCATTATCTGACGGCGTTCAACAGACATTGTTTCGGGCATAACGATTATGATTCTGTAGCCTCTCGCGGCGGCGACCGAAGCAAGACCTATGCCCGTATTACCGCTCGTCGGTTCGATTATAACGGAGCCGGGCTTTAACTTACCCTCGGCTTCCGCTTTGTCAATCATCTTCTTTGCAATTCTGTCCTTAACGCTTCCCGCGGGGTTGAAATACTCTACCTTTGCAAGAAGCCTTGCCTTAAGGTCATATTTCTTTTCAATATTAGAAAGCTCCAAAAGCGGAGTGTTTCCTATAAGCTCTGCCGCTGATTTGTATATTTTTGACATAATAATTATCTCCTTTTCATCAATTGAAATAAATACAAATTAAATTTATATGCTCAATGAGCGGTAACATCGAAAACACATTCGTCCGTCATAATACGCTGAAATATTTTTCAATTTCTCCGCCTCCGTTTTTCTTTGATGAATAGATAATAACACCCAATTCCTACTTTGTCAATAGGTTTTTAGGATTTTAATCAAATTATTTTTTGCACAATAAATTATACGCGTTGTCGTACAGGATTTTTCTGTTTTCATCCTCGCTCAATCCGAGGTCAAGCAGTCTTTTAACTTCCTCTTCAGGATCCCACATCGGGTAATCAGTACCGAATAAAACCCTGTCGACGCCGTAGATATAAATAATCTCTCTCGCCTTTTCCCTGCTTATCGCGTAGAACGACGACGAGGTATCAACATAGAAATTCCTATGACCCGCCATTTTTTCAACGTTTTCATTCCATACCGACCACACGCCGAAATGTGCTCCTATTACGGTAAGGGACGTGTAAATATCGAGTATCGGAACAAGGCGGTTAGGATTGGAATTGTCAAAACGTCTGTCACCGCAGTGCATGAGAATCGGCGTATCCGTTTTCTCGCACAGCTCGTATATTTTAAGACACCTGTAATCGTCTATTTTAAAGCCCTGGACGTCCGGGTGAAGCTTGACCCCGTGAAGTCCCAGTTCCTTTAAATGCTCAAGATCGCCCGCAATATCGGGGCTGTCGGGATGAAGTGTTCCGAATCCGACGTAACGTTCGTGCGCCGAATTTACCGTCGAGGATATAAATTCGTTTATAGACCTGACCTGATGCGGGGTCGTTGCAACGGACTGCACGAGATATTTTTTGACTCCCGCCCGCTCTCCGATTTTTTCGAGAGTGGAAACCTTGCCGTCATAACGCATGGGCATATCATAGAATCTGCCTATGCTCTCCGACGCTTTCTCTGCTATTTTATCGGGATATATGTGACAATGCGCGTCAAATACTTTATACATATTTACCTCTAAAAATAAAAAAATGTTAAAATAAGCAAAATAAATATAAAATCCTATAAAAAATGAAGCTATAAAACATACTCTAAGCCGTAATTAACATGCTTATTTTGAATTATAGCTTCTTTTTTTCATTTGCTTTTTGGTCTGCGCTAAAGGCGACAGTCCGGGATTTAGCTTATTTTTACTATCCAGTTATGGTTGTCCGTTTTGGTACCCCACTGAATACCGGTAAGCTCATCGTAAAGCATCTGCGTTGTCTCGCCGATCTTACCGCCGTTGATGATATAATCCTTACCCTTATAGCCGAGTCTGCCTACGGGAGATACGACAGCCGCTGTACCGCAGCCCCACATCTCTTCAAGCTTGCCGTTTTCTGCGGCCTCGATAAGCTCGTCAACGCTTAAACGTCTCTCCTCAACCTCATAGCCTTTATCCTTAAGAAGCTCGATAATCGACTTTCTCGTAACGCCGGGAAGTATAGAACCGAGAAGCGCGGGAGTTACAACCTTGCCGTCAATCTTGAACATAACGTTCATCGCGCCGACCTCTTCGATATACTTTCTCTCAACGCCGTCGAGCCAGAGAACCTGCGAATATCCGAGCTGTTCGGCCTTGAGTCCCGCTCTCGAGCTTGCCGCGTAGTTACCGCCGCACTTGATGTAGCCCGTGCCGCCTCTGACAGCGCGTACATCGTCTGTCTCAATCATAATGGATACGGGGTTAAGTCCCTCTGCATAATAACTGCCGCAGGGAGAAGCTATAATCATAAATACCGCACTCTTAATGGTATGAACGCCGAGCTGTGCCTCATCCGAGAACATAAACGGTCTTAAATAAAGCGAGGTTCCGGGGGCGTGAGGAGTCCAGTCCTTTTCACAGTCTACGAACGTTGTGTAAATCTTAAACGCGTCGTCCTCGTCTATCTGAGGCATTGCAAGTCTCTCCGCAGACGAATTCATACGTCTGATGTTCTCAATGGGTCTGAACATCTGAACACCGCCGTCGGCTCTTCTGTAAGCCTTAAGTCCCTCGAAAATCTCGGCGCCGTAGTGAAGTGCAACAGCCGCGGGCGAAAGAGTTATATCGCCGAACGGTACGATTCTCGCGTCGTGCCAGCCTACACCGTGAGTCCAATTCATGACGAACATGTGATCCGTGTAGTAATTGCCGAATCCGAGATTACTCTCGTCTGGCTTGGCCTTGGGAGCGCTTGTTCTTTCAAATCTGATTTCCATTTTATCAACACCTCTGAAAATTAATAATCGTACCCTTTCTGCACAGCGTCAAAGTTGTGCCGAAGCATATCAAGATGTCTTGCCGAAACAACCTTTTTAAGCGCATCCTCAACATGCTCGTAAGGAATTTCATCAAGCTCCCTGATAACCTTTCCGGTAATAACCATATTAGCAAGTGTGGGTATACCGTTCTCCTCCGCAATTTTCGTTGCGGGTATATAATATACGTCAACGTCGTCTCTTCTGACTTTTCTGTCTATAAGAGCGGAATCGACGAATATTTTACCTCCGCTGACGACCGAATCTTCGTATTTGTCAAGCGACGGAAGATTCATAACGACAAGCACGTCCGGAGCGCTTACTATCGGTGAACCGATAGGCTCGTCAGAAATAATGACCGAGCAGTTTGCCGTACCGCCTCTCATTTCCGGACCGTACGACGGAAGCCAGCTTACCTCTTTATTTTCTATAAGCCCCTTGTATGCGAGAAATTTTCCGGCAAAGAGTATTCCCTGTCCGCCGAATCCCGCGAAAAGTATACGCGTTGTGCTCATTTTCCCGCCTCCGAATCAGCATAGATATCCTTGTAAACGCCGAGCGGATAGTAAGGAATCATTTTATCCTCAACCCACTTCATAGCGTTTTCGGGAGTCATACCCCAGTTTGTAGGACATGTAGAGATAACCTCAACGAGAGAGAATCCCTTGCCCTCAAGCTGGTATGTAAACGCTTTCTTTATAGCTTTTTTAGCATTTTTAACGTTCTTAACATTGTTTATGGCAACTCTTTCAAGATAAGCCGCGCCGTCAACGTTCGAAAGAAGCTCGCATACCTTAACGGGATAACCTACGGTATTTACGTCGCGTCCGTAGGGTGATGTCTGCGTAACCTGTCCGGGGAGAGTCGTGGGAGCCATCTGTCCGCCCGTCATACCGTAAATCGCATTATTTACAAATATAACGGTGATGTTCTCTCGTCTTGCGGCGGCGTGAACCGTCTCCGCGGTACCGATTGCCGCTAAGTCTCCGTCGCCCTGATATGTAAATACTATATTGTTTTGCGGATCGGAACGCTTAACACCCGTAGCCACCGCGGGAGCTCTGCCGTGAGCCGCCTGAACGCAGTCGCAGTTGAAATAGTTATAAGCCATAACCGAGCATCCGACGGACGCTACGGCTATCGTTCTGCCCTCGATACCGAGCTCGTCGATAACCTCGGCAACGAGACGGTGAATAATGCCGTGCGTACATCCGGGGCAGTAGTGAAGCACCGCGTCTGTCAGCGCGTGCGGTTTGTCGAATACAACAGCCATTACTCGTTACCTCCCTTTTTGTTTACATCCTTTATCATTTTAAGAACGTCCGCGGGGTCGGGAATCATTCCGCCCGTACGGTTGCAGAGATAAACGGGCTTTTTGCATCTTGTCGCAAGCTCAACGTCCTCTATCATCTGTCCCATATTCATTTCGACGCATATAAACGCCTTGCATTTATCCGCGGCTTCTCTTAAAACTTTCTTCGGGAACGGCCAGAGAGTAATCGGTCTGATAAGACCCGCCTTGATTCCGGCTTTTCTCGCCTCGTTTACGGCGTTCTTCGAAACTCTCGCGCTTATTCCGAACGCAACAAGGCAGATTTCGGCGTCGTCCGTGAGGTACTCTTCATACATAACCTCGTTTTCTTCGACAACCTTATATTTATCATACCTCTCAAAATTCTTTTTTTCAAGTTCTTCGGGGCTTAAAAATAAAGAATTTACGATATTGTGCTCTCTTTTAAGCTTTGTTCCGGTCAAAGCCCACGGTTTTTCGTATTTTTTTACTTCTCCGATTTCCAAGTCAACGGGCTCCATCATCTGTCCCATGGTGCCGTCTGCAAGAATCATGGAAACCATCGAATATTTATCCGCAAGCTCGAAGCCCTTAACGGTGAGATCCGCCATTTCCTGAACCGAGGCGGGAGCTAAAACTATATTGTGATAATCTCCGTGTCCGCCGCCCTTAGTCGACTGAAAGTAATCCGACTGGCTGGGCTGAATACCGCCGAGTCCGGGGCCGCCTCGCTGGACGTTTACCACAAGTGCGGGAAGATCGCAGCCGGCAAGGTACGAAATACCTTCGCTTTTGAGCGAAACTCCGGGACTTGACGACGAGGTCATAACGCGCTTGCCGGTAGAGGAAACTCCTATTACCATATTAATAGCGGCAACCTCGCTCTCCGCCTGTAAAAACGTACCGCCGACCTTTGGCATACGCTTAGCCATATATGCCGCGACCTCCGTCTGCGGAGTTATGGGATATCCGAAATAGTGAAGACATCCGCACCTGATAGCCGCCTCGGCTATCGCTTCGTTGCCTTTCATCAATACTTTTTCTGCCATTTTTCTCACCTCTCTACCTTAATAACACAGTCGGGACACATTGTCGCGCAGAACGCGCACGCTATACATTCCGACATATCGGTTATTTCAACGGGATGATGTCCCTTAACATTTAACTTATCCTTTGCCAGAGTCAGAAGATGCTTCGGACATGCAGAAACGCAGAGTCCGCATCCTTTGCAGAGGTCGGATTTAAAGGTCAGTTTTGCCATTATTATACCTCCCCGGTAATTTTATGCTGTAATTTAAGAGGAAAAACGTTGTCTATAACGTCTTTTAATTCGTCATACAGCCTCTGCTCTACGCTCGTCATTTTAACGGGCAGTCCCGTTATTCGCGAAACCTCGGACGCATATTTGACGGAATTTAAAACCGTCCGAGCCGTCGTTTCCTCTCCGAGGTTAGAATTATTAACAATTCCCGTAAAAGCGATACCGCCCGCCTGTTCGATTTCACGCATTATTTCAACGACGCTTTCGGCGTCGGCGGTAAGGGGTCTGTATTTGTTGATGACCAACAGCATTTCGTAGTCATTTTCTTCTTTTATAAACGGAGCGTATCTGCCCAGAGCGTACGCTCCCCTGTCATCTCCGCCTATATCGAGCACCGCGAATTCGCTTTTATTGTCCGTAACCTCATACATTTCCTGCGGAAGCGCGGGAAAATCGACGTTGGAGTTTGCGAATTCGGACGAAATAAGCTTTATACCGTTTTTCTCAAGCTCGTCCTTGCTGTCCTTAGTCCTGAAATAAGGATTTACGATATCAAGGTCGGCGATTACGACTTTTTCGCCGTCTATTTTTAATTTCAAAGCGTAATTTACGGCAATATTCGTTTTTCCGCTGCCGTAGTGCCCGGCAAAAAGCGTTACTCGTTTATGCTCCATGATAATATCTCCGAAAGCTTGATTAAAGCTTGTTTCTCTGAATTTTTCCGCTTATCGTCTTGGGAAGAGATTCTTTGAATTCAACTATACGCGGATATTTGTACGGCGCAGTCTTTTTCTTAACATAAGTCTGAATCTCTTTTTTAAGCTCGTCCGTGCCGACTGTTCCCTTTGTAAGAACAATGCTTGCCTTTACGACCTGACCTCTGATCTCATCGGGAGCCGCGGAAACGCCGCATTCAAGAACATAGGGAAGCTCCATGATAACGTTCTCGATTTCGAACGGTCCGATACGGTAGCCCGAGGATTTGATAACGTCGTCGGTTCTGCCGACATACCAGAAGTTGCCGTCCTCATCTCTCCATGCAACGTCGCCCGAATGATAGATTCCGTCGTGCCACGCTTCCTTTGTCTTTTCCTCATCTCTGTAATAGCCCATGAACAGACCGTTGGGTACGAATTTATCCGTACGAACGACGATTTCTCCGGACTCACCGACGCCCACGGGATTTCCGTCGGGATCTACTATGTCGATATCATATCCGGGGACGGGCTTGCCCATTGAGCCGGGCTTTGGCTCCATACCGTAAAGGTTTGCAATTGTGAGAGTCGTTTCGGTCTGACCGAAGCCCTCCATTACCTTTAAGCCGGTAGCCTTTTGGAACTGATAGAATACCTCGGGGTTGAGAGCCTCGCCCGCCGTCGTGGCATACTGAATCGATGAGAGGTCGAATTTTGAGAGGTCGTCCTTGATAAACATTCTGTACATGGTCGGAGGTGCGCAGAACGTTGTAATATTGTATTTCTTAAACATCGGTAAAATTTCGTCCGCATCGAATCTCGTAAAGTCGTATACGAATACCGCGCCCTCGCAGAGCCACTGTCCGTAGAGCTTGCCCCAAAGAGCCTTGCCCCAGCCTGTCTCGGCGATTGTAAAGTGAAGTCCGTCGGTCTTTACTCTGTGCCAGTATTTCGCGGTTACGAAGTGACCGAGGGGATATTTGAAGTTATGAGTTGCGATTTTGGGATATCCCGTAGTGCCCGAAGTAAAGAACATGAGCATGGGGTCGCCGCCGCAAGCAGAGTCTGCCGTTCTCTCGAATTTTCTCGAGAAAAGTACGAATTCCTTATCGAAATTATGCCAGCCCTCGCGCTCGCCGTTAACGATTATCTTTGTTTTAAGAGTCGGTGAATTCTTATGAGCAAGATCGACCTGATGCGCGGTGTCGCCGTCGGCGGTACATACGATAGCGGATATTCCGCCTGCGTTGAATCTGTAATCAAAGTCGTGTTCTACGAGAAGATTCGTAGCGGGAACGACTACCGCGCCGAGCTTGTGAAGTCCGAGAATCGCAAACCAGAACTGATAATGACGTTTCATAACGAGCATTACCCTGTCGCCCTTTTTGATTCCCAATGATTTAAAATAGTTAGCCGCCTGCGCAGATTTCTGCTTAATATCTTTAAATGTAAAAATTCTCTCCGTCTTATCGGCGGAAACGTGAACCATGGCGGTCTTATCGGGATGAAGTCTCGCGACCTCGTCTACGATATCGAACGCAAAATTGAATTTATCCGCGTCGGTAAACGAGATATCTTTAAGACGTCCGTTTTCGTCCTCGACGGGATGTATGAACTTCTCGCAAACGAGATTTCTGTGATCCGCGGGAGTAAATTCCTTAATGATGTGATGATCCGCAAAGGGCTTGAATCCGTCCTCGCTTGCGATAACCATAGCAAGGAATACGCAGTCCTTGCCGTCAACGGCTATCATTCCGTGAGGAGTCGAGCTGTTGTAGAAAATACTGTCGCCCTCATGAAGAAGCTCCTTATGTCCGCCGACCTGAACGAGAAGCGTTCCGCTTATTACAAGGTCGAATTCCTGTCCCGAATGAGTCGTGGTATGAATCGGCTTTTTCTGAAGCTCATCCGAATACTCGTATCTTACCCAGTAAGGCTCAGCAAGCTTCTTTCTGAACATCGGAGCGAGGTTCTGAATCGTGATACCCTCCTCCGTCGCGGTCGTCTGTCCTCTTCCCTTTCTTGTTACCGTGTAGGACGAAAGACGCGCACTGTGACCCTCTAAAAGGTCTGTAATCTCAACACCGAACGCGAGAGCACATTTATGAATGAAGGTAAACGGGAAGTCAAGTTTGCCCGCTTCGTAATTAAGGTAGTTTTCCTCGGTGACTTCGGTTTTTTCCGCCATTTCGGCAGTTGTGAATCCGGTGATGTCTCTGAGCTCATGGATACGCTGAGCTATTTCGAGGATCTTTGATTTTTCGTTTGCTGTTTCAGTCATTTTAATTCCTCCGCACTGCTTTGAGGCAATAAAAAAACGTCTCAAAGCTTTGATAACTTTGAGACGAATAAAACTATCCGCGGTACCACTCAAATTGCACTCGGCTATCGCCCTGTGCCTCTCAAGAATCTAACAATCCTTTTCACACTAACGCAGTTCACTCGGGAAACACTACTGTAATTTCGCATCTCCGGCTCGGAAGCGATGGGTCACAGGAACAGCAATATCGGTTCGCACCAAGCACCGACTCTCTGGAATTACTATAAATCCCGACCGTCTTCGTCACAGCCTTTAGCTGTATATTAGCACCCGAAAAGCAGAATGTCAATACCTAAATCGCAATTTTTTTAATTTTTTTACACTGCAATACAATTTTCTACATCAAAGACTCAATAAGTCGTTTTACATCACCTACGGTCTCAACATCAGACGCGTCACGGTCGGATATTTCTATATCGAATTCGTCCTCAATAGCAACCGCCATATTTACCATCTGCAGCGAATTAAGCCCGAGATCGCCTTTTAAATTGGTATCGTCGTTGATTTTGTCGGCGTCTATGTTTACGTATTCCTTTAAAATGTCGATTATTTTTTCGTACATGATATTTTGCTCCTGTCTAAGTCGTAATATAATTTAATTACGTCGCTTCTTATTACTTTCATAGTAGATGTTTTCGGCATCGGATTTAATACGAATTTAACATCGTGAATTCTCTTATATCCCGGAAGCAGACGGTTTACCCTGTATATTTCATCAGAAACCGACTGCATGATTTCATCCGGATTTTTCCCTGCAAACGTATCCGGTATCAATCCGACGACTGCCGCTAAAACATTGACCTTTCCTCCGCCGTCAGTCTCCTTTTGAGTCTGAAAAACAACCGATTCTTTTATTACTGACGAATTTTCGGCTATAATATTTTCTATCTCTTCGGGATATATATTCTTTCCGTTGTCAAGAATTATGAGATTCTTTTTACGACCGGTTATGTAGAGATATCCGTCATTGTCAATTCTGCCGAAGTCTCCCGTCTTAAACCATCCGTCGGCAGTGAACGATTTTTCATTCGATTCCTCGTCGTTATAATAACCGCTCGCAACGTTTTTTCCTCGGATGAAAATTTCCCCCGCACCGTCAAAATCGGGCGAATCGATTTTTATTTCACACCCGTTCACGGGAAGTCCGACGGAATCGGGATGCCCGAAAACGTCAAAATTGACCGTCGCCAGCGGAGAAGCCTCCGTCAGTCCGTAGCCGATTATAACGTTAAATCCGATATCGTCTAAGAAATTCATCTTTTCGGCGTTGACCGCCGCTCCGCCGCACGCGATAAGAGGCAGCTTCCCGCCGAACGAATCGGCGATATTCTTAAACATGAATTTTCGTAAATCAACGCCGTGTTTTCTTAACGAATCGCTTATTTTAACCGCTTTTAAAAGCCTGTCCTTTTTGCCGAGCTTTTCACTCTCGCTCATTATCATGTCGTAAAATGCGTCGGCGATAAGCGGGACGGCTGTCATTCCCTCGGGATGAAATTCGTTTATGTTTTTCTGTAAATTTCTCAGTCTGTCGTTAATGTACAGAACCGCATTTATATATATCGCGGTAAGAACACTGCATCCGAGTTCGTATGCGTGATTCATCGGCAAAACGCTGAACACCGTCGGAACGTCTATCATTTTTGAAAGAAAATCGACGTTTGCGCACAGATTACCGTGGGTGAGCGCAACACCCTTGTTCGCTCCCGTCGTGCCGGATGTGAATATTATAACGGCAGTATCATCCGCCGACGGAGTTCTGCTTTTAAAGAACTCCTCCGTCTGCAGGTATGACGAAGCCGAAGACTTGAATTCCTCAAAATCGGCGATTCCGTCTCTTTTTTTATCCGACAGCGAAATACATTTAAAATCGGGAATATCCTTTTTCATACTAAGCGACGCGCTGTAATACGGAGCGGAGCAAAATACGGCGGACGCATCTGCTTTTTTCAAAAGCTTCACAACATCCGAGTCGGGCAGCTCTTTATCAATCGGCACGGCGACGGAACCGACCGTCGTCAGCGCAAAAAACGCAACAATCCAGCGGTACGAATTCTCCCCGACGATGCCGACATGTCTGCCGGTAAGCCCCGTCTGTTCGAGTGCGCAGCTTAACTGTTTTACATCCCGGGCAAACCTGTCGACGGAATATGCAACAGTCTTTTTATTCTTTTTTTCGATAATGCAGGTTCTGCCCGAATATGAATTTCGAACCCTGTCAAAAAGATCGCGTATACTTACAAGCTCGCCGTCGGAAAAGGCGATATCACGGCATTTTTTAAGCTGTTTTATAAAATCGCGGTTTTGTCTGACCATTTTACTCCGCCTCAATAATAAACACTTATTAATTCTGTTAATATTTTTTTAATACTTATATTTCATAGAGGTCATATTGATGATATCATATATGTATTTTTTCGTCAATAATAAATATTTCCTGTCAACTTTTCGTAACATTCTATTGATATTTTAAAGTTTAATAATGTATATTCTGTTGATTAAATTTGAATAAATTCTTACGAAGCTTAAAGTTTACACAGCGTTCACATATAAAAAGACGGATTCGGTTTTACTCCGACTCCGTCCGTAACGGCTGTTTAAGACCTTTTTATTCTTCTTTCTCGTTCTGTGCTTTGAGTAAATCTCTGATTTCCTCGAGAAGCTCCTCCTGAGTCGGCTTATTCTCCTCCTCTTCCTCTTTGGCTTCCTCCTCTTTCTTCATGAGCGTCTCAAACTTATTCTTAACGCTCATAAGTATTTTAAGTACAAGGAAAATCGACAGCGCGATTATAAAGAAGTCAATAACGCTCTGAATAAAGTTACCGTAATTTAAAGCGATCTCCTGCTGAATAACGTTTCCCGCCGGATCCATAGCTTCGGGTTTAAAAACATATTTAAGTCCTGTGAGCGAAACCTCACCCATAAGCAGGCTGATAAGAGGGGTGATGATATCGGCTACGAGAGAAGAAACGATTTTTCCGAACGCCGAACCGATGACAACACCCAATGCCATGTCGACAATATTGCCCTTCATGGCAAATTCCTTAAATTCGTTAAAAAACTTTTTCATACACAAACCTCCGTAATATTCTTTTTACAGTATATAGCAATGCTCCGCATTATTCAACGCTTTTTTAGGAAAATTGACGAAAAAAATCATAGGTTTGTACTTGATTTATATATTAATATACATTATAATGCAGATGAAAATACTGTTTAGGAGTTTTTTATATGGATAAGTACGCAAGATTCAGATATCAGCCGTGTATTCCGCTCGGAAAGGACGGCAGAAAAGTCACCGGTTCAAAGGAGCATATCGCTCTTTCGAGAACAGCCGCAGGCGAGGGCATGGTTCTTTTGAAAAATGAGAACAATGCTCTGCCTTTAAAAAGAGGAACGCGCGCCGCACTCTTCGGCAAAGCGACTATCGAATACATAAAAGGAGGCGGAGGAAGCGGAGACGTTTTCACTTCGCACGTAACAAATATATACGAGGGCTTCGCACAAAAGGAAAAAGAGGGCAAGGTTAAAATCTACATGCCCTGCGTCGATTACTATAAAGAATACGTAAAAGAAGAAAGCAATAAAATTCCGACAAGAGCGCAGATAGAAAAAACATGGGACAAAGTCAACGCAATGTCATTCTGCAAGGAAAAGGACGATATAATTTACGATACGTTCGCAAGCATGCACGTAACCGAGGCGGACGCGCCCGATTCGCTCATTTCCGATGCGTCGAAAAACGCAGACACCGCAATAATTACGTTAAGCCGTTTCTCCGCAGAGGGCGTAGACCGCAAGGCAACGCCGAACGACTACTATCTGTCCGACGTTGAAAAAAGCCTTATCGACAGGGTTTCCTCCTCGTTTAAAAAAACCGTCGTCGTTCTCAATTCCGGCGGAATCATGGACTGCGAGTATTTCGCGGACAATAAAAACGTTTCCGCTTTAATATACGGATTCCAGGGCGGACTTGAGGGCGGAGCCGTAATCGCCGACATTATATGCGGCGACGTCAACCCTTCGGGCAAAATGGGCGATACCATCCCCAAATCATACGACTTTTATCAGAATGCCGCCGAATTTCCCGAGGGCTTCGAGCATCTCGATTATTTTGACGACATATATGTAGGCTACCGCTATTTCGAAACGATTCCCGGCGCGTACGACAAGGTTCGCTATGAATTCGGATTCGGACTTTCATATACTTCATTCGAATTCTCCGGCACGTTATGCGGTGAGTCCGACGGCAAAATAATCGCTGCCGTAACCGTTAAAAATACCGGCAAAACCTCCGGCAAGGAAGTCGTACAGCTTTACTACTCCGCCCCGCAGGGCAAATTGTTAAAACCCGCAAAGGAGCTTGCCGCATTTAAGAAAACAAAGCTCCTCTCCCCCGGCGAGAGCGAAACCGTCACGCTGTTCTTTGAAGTAAACGATATGGCAAGCTATGACGATCTCGGCAAAATCAAAAAATCCGCGTACATTCTCGAAAAGGGAGAGTATAAATTCTTTATCGGCAACAGCGTAAGAAACGTAAAAGAATTAAATTATAGATATGTTCTCGATTCGGACATTACGGTAAAACAGCTTACAGAACTTTTACGTCCGTTCAAGCTCGAAAAACGCCTGCTGTCCGACGGTACGTTTGAAATTCTACCTCAGGGCGAGGAAAAATACCACTCGGGCAAAAACATTCTTTCGCCGGCAAAGGCTCCCGAAACGACCGTCATGTTCGACGAAGTCGGCGAGAGCATAACTCTTGACGAATTTGTAAAGCAGTTCACCGACGACGAGCTTATCGAGTTCACCGGCGGACATCAGAACCGGTCCGGCGTATGCAATACGGGTGCGTTCGGCGGACTTAAAAGACTCAATGTTCCTGCGGTTCCGACAGCCGACGGTCCTGCGGGCGTAAGACTCAACGAAAAGACCGGAGTACCGACTACCGCATGGCCGTGCGCAGCCCTGCTTGCGTGTACATGGAATACCGACCTTATATACGAAGTCGGAAAAGCCGGCGGAGCGGAGCTCAGAGAAAATAATCTCGGCGTATGGCTCGCCCCTGCAATGAACATACACAGAAACCCCCTGTGCGGACGCAATTTTGAATACTTCTCCGAGGATCCCGTTCTCGCAGGCAAGTGCTGTGCTGCGGAAGTCCGCGGTATTCAGTCGAACAAAGCCGCGGCGGCGGTTAAGCATTTCGCGTGCAATAACAGAGAGTCAAACCGTTTTGAATCCGATTCGAGAGTTTCCGAAAGAGCTTTAAGAGAGATTTATTTAAAAGGCTTTGAAATCGTAGTCAGAGAGGCAGACCCGTGGTGTATCATGTCCTCGTACAACAGAATCAACGGTCAGCACACTTCACAAAGCTATGAGCTTCTCACCGAAATGCTCAGAAACGAATGGGGTTTTAACGGCATGGTTACAACCGACTGGGGCGCGGCAAGCTTACATTCCGACGACATTCTCGCAGGCGGAGACATGAAGATGGGCGAAGGTGACCCGAAAGAATTAAGACAGGCTCTCGACTCGGGCAAAATCACGAGAGCAGACCTCGAAGCGTGCGTAAAACGCATACTTTCACTCACGCTCAAAACCGCGGAATATTAATTGGCTCTATAATAAATGTTGGGGTGCAACAAATAGAGCTTACGAAAAAAAATAAAA
>OJAW01000040.1_pt1 | contig 98729 bp, 97 predicted proteins | sample 1589151 | NCBI WGS metagenome assembly OJAW01 (sample SAMN03283290) | human gut metagenome | biome: human-associated habitat; material: feces | host: Homo sapiens | place: Peru | collected 2012
TTCAAGGGTATTTCTCTTATTCTACAGGTATATCAATGATAAATACATTTCGCCACACAGCAAAAGCTGTTAGGTGTTCGTACCTGTGTGTTTTGGTGGAGCTAATGAGTCCCTCGTCGAACTCACTGCCTTCGATGTTTGAGAGGTCTGCTGACTTGAGCTTTCCGTCTTCGCTACTGATATTAAAGTAGATAAGAAGCCGGTCATCATATAAGTAGACCTCTGAAACAAAGTCAGAGATGATTCTCCGACGGTAGTCCTGCTCGGACTCACCCGGGTATGGCTCAAGATGTTTCATCAGGGCAAAGAGAATCTGGTCCTCTGTGAACGCGAGGCGCTTGCCCTTGAGGAAGCTAATCTCGCCCAGAATGACCGCTTGCTCGTTCTCGAGCTCTTGCAAGCGCGCAGGTAAAGTCTGCGTTGCGGCTCCTGACTCGATAGCCCGCAACACGTTCGCGATAGACTTCTTGTTGTCTGCCAGCTTCTTCTCGTAAAAGGCAATCTCCGAGGCGGTATCATTTTGGCGCTCCTGCGCCGCGTGTACCTTCCTCGCGAGCTCTTCGAGAACATCCTCTTGAAGGATATAGCGGACAGTGAAGTCGACAACGGCGCGTTCGAGGCGGTCACGTGAGACCTGCTTCTTATCGCAAGTCTTATTCTTGCCGCGAGTGTTCCCACAATAATAGTAGTACCATTTGTTCCCGATCTTGCCGGTACCGCTGACGCCCTGCATTGGTCCTTTGCAATGACCGCAGAAGAGTCGACCGGCTAAGAGGTATTCAGCCTTCGGCGACTTCGGAGCCTTACGAGTGCGCCGGCGTTCCATTTCCGCCTGAGCAAGATTAAACAGCTCGTCGGAGATGATACGAGGCATGCCGCCTTCGACGACTATATCGTGATACCGGTACTCGCCGATGTACTTTCGGTTTTTAATAATTCGGTTGATACTGTTCTTGTTGAAGGGCTTGCCCTGCGCGGTACGCAGCCCACGGCTGTTCAGGAGCTCACAGATGGCTGCATTTGATTCGCCCTTGATATACTGCTCAAAAATCGTTTGAACGGTCTGGGCTGATTCTGGGTCTATCTGGAAATGCTTCTGCTCGTCGACCCGATAGCCGAGTGGTCTCCCGCTTCCGGTGCTCTGGCACTTCAAAGCGCTCTCGTGCATTCCCCGCTTGATTTTCTGAGCGAGCTCTGCCGAGTAGTATTCCGCGAGGCCTTCCATAAGGCTCTCAAGGATAATGCCCTCGGGCCCGTCCGGTATCGCCTCGGCTGCATAAAAGATTTGGATTCCGTTTCTCTTGAGTTCCCGCTTATAAACGGCGCTGTCGTATTTGTTCCGGGCAAAGCGGTCCGTCTTATAGACGACCACCGCCTCGAACTTCTTGCGCTTGGCGTCAGCGATGAGCCTTTGGAACTCCGGTCGCTCGTCTGTGCGGCCTGAGATATGACGGTCGCAGTATGTGTCGATAACGGTAAGCCCTCGCTGCTTACAAAAGTCGGTGCAGACTCTAAGCTGCCCTTCGATACTCTGGTCGGTCTGTCTCGGGCCGGCAGAATACCGAGCATAAATTACTGTATTCATGTGACCCTCCTAAAAATTTCGTCGTTATGGTACTCCAGAAGCTCTCTACGCGGCGGAAATCGGGGGGGGGGGGGTAAAACCATTCCGTCAAGAGAAGCCAGCCAGCGAGCTGTAAAAGCGTCCTGAGGGCTATCCAAAATTATCGGAGAAACATAGATTTTCATGGAAGGAGTGATAGTTATAAGGCCTCGGTCGAAGGCTTTATCATAAAAAGTATTGAGGCAAATCCCGTTGTCGGGGCTGACCCGGTCCGCCTCGCTTCGGCATTGCGAGTACGGTTTTATATGACTTGCAACGAGCATTTGCGGCAGCGCGCAGCCGGATATAAAGCACCGGTCGTCGTAAGCCGCAAGCACCGCCTGTTTGAAGAAGTGTCGTTCCCGCGATACTCTTCCGTGATTCGTCAGAGACGAAAGCGGCTTTGCTCCCTGCAAAGGCGAAGAGTCAAAGATAGCGAGACCGGTCAAGGTCTCCGCCTCAAGGCTCAGAGAGCCCCAGTCGTGTTTGAACTCTTCGTAAATCATTCGGTCTGCCTTCGCTACGTTCTTGAGCCCTGAGGAAACCTTCGGGTCTATGTACCGGAAGTTCCTCATGCGCATTACGATAGAAGCGACTGAGTGAGGAATAATCTCGGCGACCTGCTGAATGACTTTGTTGCTGGGATTGATTTTTCCGAGAGGAGTTACGCAGTAAAGGGCATAGGCGATAATTATGTCCTCTCTGCTCCACGCGTTCATTGATTCTGCTCCTCGTCTAAGCGGATAGCCGTCATGAGCAGCTCCATACGCCGCTTGACATCGAGCCCGGAGAAAATACGCAGAAGCTCCGCTTCCTCTTTGGAGCGCTGCTGCTCTAAGTGAATCTCACCGGAGTTTTGGCCTATAACGCCGTTATTGGTCCCCACCGTTCCGACGTTTACGCTGTTATCGGTCCACCCCATCAGGTAGTCGACCGACGTTCCGAGAGCGTTCGAGAGCTTCTGCATTTTATCGGTACGAAGTGTTTTGATGTAGCCCGTTTCCCACTTGCGGACTGTGCTCGCGCCGACGCCGACCTTATCGCCGAGCTCCTGCAGAGTGTATCCTTTCTCTGTTCTGAGATAATGTATTCTATCGCCTAACGTCATTAAGACCGCCTCCCTTGAAAAAGTTTACTCTTATTATAACACGCATTTGTCTTAAAGTGAATGCTTTTGCTTAAAATTCACAAAAATTTTCCAAAAGGCTATTTACAAATCCAAAAGGACACGGTATAATAAATTTGTCCTTTGGGACAACCGGTAGTGCCTACGAGGAAAAATCTCAAGGAAAGGAGACAGTATATCGTATGGTTGAAACTCGAATGTTGAGGGCCCACATGACCCTGAAAGGCGTTACTACGAAAGACCTTGCGGACGCGCAGGGCTGGAGTATGAGCACAGCCTACCGTAAGATTACGGGCAAAGTTGCCTTCACGGTACCTGAAGTGCAGCTCTGTAAGGAGCTCCTTGATTTGGACGCTCCTACGACGAACGCAATTTTTTTTGCGGCTGATTTGTCCTAAAAGACAAAAATGCGGCCGACGCTCGCCGATACTGCTCTTGCAAGAGAGAATCTTATGCTTGACCGACTAAGCGCTGCGGTCAACGCGTTTTACGAAAATCCACAAAATATGCAAGCCTATTTGGCTTGGAAGAAAAACAAGGAGGCAAAACAAAATGAAAATCACCGTAACAATGGAACTGACTCAGGAAAACCTGGGCAAGCTGAGAGCCCTGCTCCCTGATACCGAGATTCCCGGTCAGGTGAGTATGTTCGATTCCCCTTCGGAAAAGCCCGTCGAGGCCCCTGCTCCTGCGACCGAGGCTCCTAAGACCGAGGACAAGCCTATCACGAAGACCGACATCCGCGCCGTAGCCCTGAAGCTCTCCAAAGCAGGCAAGCAGAAAGAGCTCGCAGACATCTTTGCGAAGTTCGGTTGTAAGAAGCTCTCCGACTTTGACAGCCGCACGGAAGACTATCCGGCGCTTATGAAAGAGCTGGTGAGTGTCAATGGCTAAGCACGCACTACTTTCCGCAAGCGGTGCTCACCGCTGGCTCGAGTGTACGCCGAGCGCGCTGCTTGAGCTTCAATTTCCACAGTCCACAAGCGAGTACGCCGCTGAGGGTACCGCGGCTCATGAGCTTTGCGAGCTGACTGCCCGTTACTTCCTCGGCGAAGTCTCCGAGATGGACTTTGAGAATCGCCGTGACGAATTGGCAAAAGGCCCTTACTACAACGCAGAAATGCAGGAATGCGCAAATGACTACGCAAGATTTGTTACTGAAAAGACCAAAGCTGCGCAGGAGTCTTGCGAGGACGCTTTTACCGAGCTTGAGGTGAGAGTTGACTTCTCGAAGTATGTCAAAGAGGGCTTCGGCACTGGCGACTGTATCATCGTCGCGGACAAGGTCCTTGAAATTATCGATTTTAAGTACGGTAAGGGCGTCCGCGTCGAGGCGACCGGCAATCCGCAGATGAAGCTCTACGCTCTTGGCGCGCTTCTCAAGTACAACACACTTTTCGACATCGACTCCGTTCGTATGACGATTTTCCAGCCTCGCCTCTCCGGCGTTCAGAGCTCCGACGAAATCACCGTCAAGGAGCTGCTCGCGTGGGCTGAGAAGTATGTCAAGCCCCGTGCTAAGTTGGCTTATAAGGGCGAAGGCGAGTTCGCCCCGTCTGAAGAGGTCTGCAAGTTCTGCCGGGCGAAAGCTCAGTGCAAAGCGAGAACCGACAAGAATCTCAAGCTCTTCGATGAGGCTCCGGACGCTATGCTCCTGACTCCTGAAGAGGCCGGCGCGATTCTTGAAAAGGCCGCGGATATTCAGGCGTGGCTTACGGACCTTGAAGGCCTTGTATCTTCTACGCTGCTCAGCGGTCAGCCTGTTACCGGCTGGAAGATGGTCGAAGGCCGCAGCAACCGCAAGTTCGCGGACGAGCTGAAAGTCGTCGAGGCTATGAAGTCAGCCGGCTATGACGAGAGTCTGCTCTACGAGCGCAAACTGATTACCCTGACTCAGATGGAGAAGGACTTCGGTAAGAAGGCCGTAGCCGAAACGCTTGGTGAGCTTATCGTCAAGCCTCAGGGCAAGCCTACTCTGGCTCCTGCAAAGGACAAGCGCCCTGAGTTTAAGCCTGAGGAACAGCTTCTCGCTGAGTTCGATAAGTAAGGAGGTCTCGTTATGACGGAAGCGGCAAGACGCAGAACGCGGGCGAGAATCCGCCTTATCAAAATCCAGTGGCTCCTCATTCTGGCGCTCATTGTCGCCTTGATTATCTCGTTCGTTACGAGACCGAGCGCTTCCGTTCCTGATGAGCCTGAGTCTTCGCCCGTTCGGGTAGAAGCTCCTGAGCCGATTACCGAGACCGTCGCGTCGGAGCCTGAACTTATCGAGCTCGGCGAGTTCAAGACTACTGCCTATTGCACTTGCGTTAAGTGCTGCGGTATCTGGAGCGCGGAACACCCTTCTCGGGTCGGTACCGACTACGTGCAGCGAACAAAGAGCGGCACGATTCCGACCGCGGACCGCACGGTCTCGGTCGACCCCGATGTGATACCTCTCGGAACGGTCCTCATTATCGACGGCCACGAGTACATAGCCGAAGATACGGGAAGCGCCGTTAAGGGAAATGTTATTGACATCTATTTTGACTCACATGAGCTCGCCGTCGAGTACGGCGTTCAGATGAAAACTATTTATATTAAAGGAGATTGATACTATGTCTACTCAAATCACTACTGGTAAGGTCCGTTTTTCCTACTGCAACCTCTTCACTCCTCGCGCCGTTCAGGAAGGCGCTACGCCGAAGTACAGCGTTACCCTCCTGATTCCGAAGAGCGACAAAGCCACCATGCAGAAAATCAAGGCCGCTATGGACGAGGCTAAGCAGAAGTTCATGGCAAGCAACAGCGGCAAGAAGCTGCCCACCAACCTCAAGAGCACGCTGCACGATGGCGACGGCGAGCGCCCGAATGGCGGCGAGTTCGGCGAAGAGTGCAAGGGCTGCTACGTTATCACTGTTAGCTCCAACAACAAGCCCGTTCTGGTCCATGCGGACAAGACTCCGCTGACTGACCCGCAGGAGCTCTACTCCGGCTGCTACGGCCGCGCAATCATCAATTTCTACGTGTATGACACGCAGGGCAACAAGGGTATCTCTGCCGGCCTCAACGGTATCATGAAGCTCTACGACGGCGAGCCTCTGGGCGGCGGCGTTGCTACGGATTCCGATTGGGACGACGGCTGGGAAGACGAGGACAGCGACGACCTCCTCGGTTAAGCGTGTGCTCCGGCGCGTTCGTCTCGGATTTGCTGAGGCGAACGCCGCCCGGAGGAAGGAGGCAATATGAGAACATTAGCAATCGATATAGAGACCTACAGCTCAGTCTCTCTGCAAAAGTGCGGCGTATACGCCTACGCCCAGAGCCCCGATTTTGAGATTCTCCTCTTCGGGTACGCTTGGGACGACGGTCCGGTCGAGGTTATCGACCTCGCCAGAGGCGAGAGCCTGCCTGAGGAGCTCCAGAACGCGCTGTATGACCCCGAAATCTTGAAGACAGCATTCAATGCGTCTTTTGAACGGACTTGTCTGAGCGCGTTTATGGGCCGTGTGACGCCGCCTGAGCAATGGAGCTGCACCGCAGTTATGGCCCGAGAGCTGGGCCTGCCCGGTAGCTTGGAAGCTGTCGGCGAAGTCATCGGACTTCCCGAAGACAAGCAGAAGTCTAAAACCGGCCGGGCGCTTATCCGTTACTTCTCGATACCTTGTAAGCCTACGAAGACGAACGGCAACCGGACCCGCAACCTTCCTGAGCATGACCCTGACCGCTGGGCTATCTACGTCGAGTACAACCGTCAGGACGTCGTCTCCGAGCGCGCTATCCGGCAGAAGCTCTCTCGCTTCCCGGTATATGAGAAGGAACAACCCCTCTGGATTCACGACCAGCATATCAACGACCGCGGCGTCGGCGTGGACCTTAACCTCGCGGAGCACGCGGTCGAGATTGACGCCGTTATCAAGGCGAGACTTCTTGAGCAGGCTAAGGAGCTCACGGGTCTTGAAAACCCGAAGAGCACCGCGCAGCTTAAGAGCTGGATTGAGGACACCGCGGGTATCGAGGTCGAGAGCCTCAACAAGAAGAGTATCGCCGGCGTAAGGGCTGACGCTGACTGCGATGCGGTAGACCGTATGCTCGACATCAGAGCGGGTCTTGCAAAGACCTCAACTGAAAAATACAATGCTATGCTCCGCACGGCTTGCCCGGATGGACGCATTCGCGGCCTGACTCAGTTCTACGGCGCGGCGCGTACCGGCCGATGGGCCGGCCGCCTCGTACAAATGCAGAACTTGCCGCAGAACAAAATGCCGGACCGCGACCTCGATACCGCAAGGCAGCTTGTTGAGGCCGGAGACCTTGAGACCCTTGAAATGCTCTTCGACGACATTTCCGGAACCCTCTCGCAGCTTATCCGCACAGCCTTTATCCCGAGGCCCGGTTATCGCTTTATCGTGTCTGACTTCTCCGCTATTGAGGCCCGTGTTATCGCATGGCTCGCAAGCGAAGAGTGGCGCATGGAGGTTTTCAAGACCCACGGCAAAATCTATGAGGCTTCCGCCGAGCAGATGTTTCACCTTCCAAAGGGCTCCGTTAAGAAAGGAGACCCTATGCGGCAGAAAGGGAAAATCGCCGAGCTCGCGCTCGGTTACGGCGGCAGCGTCGGCGCTCTGAAATCTATGGGCGCTCTCGAGATGGGACTTGAGGAGTCTGAGCTGAAACCGCTCGTCAATAGCTGGCGCGCCGCAAATCCTGCAATCACTAAATTGTGGTGGGACACGGACGCCGCAGCGCGCAGGACCATTCAGACGAAGGCTCCTACTAAGCTGCCTTTCGGCATGGGCTTTTACAAACAAGGTCCTCTCCTCAAGCTGAGACTTCCGAATGGCCGCGAACTGAGCTACGTAAAGCCCAGAATCGATGACGACAGCATTACCTACGAGGGCACGATTCAAAGCTCGGGCGGTTGGGGCCGTATCGAGTCCTACGGTCCGAAACTTGTGGAGAACATCGTTCAGGCTACGGCGCGAGACTGTCTTGCTGTTGCCATTGACCGCTTGGAACGCGCAGGTTTTCCGGTCGTGTTCCATGTTCACGATGAAGTTATCTGCGAGGTGCCTATCGGCGTAAGCTCTGCCGAGGAAATTAGCAAAATCATGTCGGAGCCCATCGAGTGGGCGACCGGCTTACCGCTCAAGGCTGACGCCTATGAGTGCGAATACTATAGAAAGGACTAACCGCTATGAAGATAGACGTATTTAATAAGGTTGTCAAAGAGCAGCTTCTTGTCTGTGAGCACCTGCTTACCGGCAAGGGCCACGAGTATGCTCCTGACGCCGTAGACGAGAGCAATATCGACCGCCTCGCGCACTTCAAGAAGGCCGCCGCGATTATCGACGGCACACCGAAAGAGGCGTTGCTCGGTATGCTGACAAAGCACCTCGTTTCTATCTCGGATATGTGTACCGACGGCCGCAGCTACTCTCTTGACCGCTGGACCGAGAAAATCACGGACAGCATTAACTACCTGCTTCTGCTCAAGGCTTTGGTCGAAGAGGAGGCGAACGGCAATGGATAAAATTAAAGTCGCAATCCTCAACCCGACCGCAATCAGCGAGGCCGAGAAGATGATGGTCTGCGCCGCGCGCTTGACACAGCGCGGGCACACGGTCAAAGACCTCTCCGACTTCCTTGCTCTCTACGATAAAGAGTACACCGAGAAAACGGCTAAGGTTATGACCCAGCTTCCGCACCCCACGATTCAGAAGTTCGCGGTCATCAATGCCGTAATTGTCGGAGCGTCGAGGAGATTCCTCGCTCAGATTACAAGGCACCAGAACGAGGTCAAGTTTATGTCTGCGTCATTGCAGTACAGCGACTACTCGAACGAGGCCGACTTCGTTGTCCCTTATGAGCTGCTTGACAGTCAAATTCGTTTCTCCTATCTGTCCCAGTGTCAGGACGCCATGCGGAAGTACAAGCTCCTCGTCGAGTACGGCGCGGACAATGACTCTGCCGGCTATCTGGCTCCGCAAGGTCTGAGAAACGTTCTGATTATCAGCGCAACGCCTTATCAGTGGAAGCACATGATAAGCCAGAGAACTTGTCGGCGCAATACTGCCGAGACTCGCTACGTTATGCTCTGCCTTTGGGAAGAACTTTACGAATTGGCTCCGGCCCTCTTCTCTCCTGAAACGACCGGTCCCTTCTGCATGAAGGGAAAGTGCCTTGAAGGCAAGATGGCCTGCGGCGCTCCGCTGGCGTCCGACCTTACGCCGCACGATATTCTCGAGCGTGATTTTCCGCTCTGCTTGGAGGTGCGAGATGAAAATTAAGCTAATTGACTTCAACGGCCCCGCTCCTGTACGAGCGCATGACAACGACGCCGGCGCGGATGTGTTCAGCCCCAGAGACCAGACCATCTATCCGGGGCAGGTTTACAAGCTGCCTCTCGGCTTTGGTTTAGAGCTGCCTGACGGCTACGTGGGGTACATATTTCCTCGTAGCAGCCTGAGCGCCCGCGGTATCGTATGCGAGCTTCCGCCCATTGACTCCGGGTATCGCGGAGAGGTCCACGCCATCGTCTCGAATGTCGGAGGCGACGGCTATGACATTAAGAAGGGCGACCGTATCGGCCAGCTCGTGATTATGCCGGTCGTTATCCCTGAGTTTACCTACGACGAGGGTGCTGCTCGAGGGTCTGGGGCCTTCGGCAGCAGCGGAAGATAGTCATGCGGGTAAAAAAGGCGGGCGGTAAAGTTTACGGCGCTGACTTTACCGCCGCCGAGCGCAAGGCTATGAATCTCGAAATCCAGAGACAGCTTGCGGAGTACAGCCGTAAACACGCAAACGAAATCGACGCCATTGTACTTTGGCAGTTACATGCGCAATACGGCTTCGGCGAAAAACGCCTGAGACGGTTTTACGACCGTTTCAAGGCTGAGTATTTCGACCTCATTAAGAGGTATGAAATGAACGAGGATGACAACATCTGGCTCAATACCTACAAGCTGAAGGAAATCGGCGTCGACATTGAATCTTGGAATCGGGACGGTGAGACTGAATGAGAATAGACAAAGACAACTACTATCTGAATATCGCAAAAGCCGTCGCGGCCCGCTCTACCTGCCTTCGCAGGCAGTATGGGGCCGTGATTGTTGCAGACGACGAAATCATCGCGACCGGCTACAACGGCGCGCCCAGAGGCGAGGCCAACTGCTGCGACGTCGGGAAGTGCTATTGCCGAGAGCATTCCACTCCTATCGACGAGCATGCAGCCCGTCACGGGGACCAGTATGGGACCTGTGTCGCCGTTCACGCCGAGCAGAACGCGATTATCAGTGCGCCGAGGCGGTCCATGCGAGGTGCTACCCTTTACCTCGCGTGCCTCGACGATACTATTGACCCTGCTCCGTGCAATATCTGCGACCGCATGATTAAGAACGCGGGTATCACGAGAGTAGTAACGAGAGCCGGTACCTTTTAATGCCGACTCTTCAATACGACGGCTTGATAACGATTGCGACGGGTAGCTCGCGGCGTTCGGCAAGCTGGAAAACTAAAGAAATGCTCTGGTCTGAGTTCGTTGATAAGCTCGGCCGTGTGACCCGGACGCAGGAGACCCAGCAAGAGTACTTCCGTATGCCGAAGGAGGAACGCGATAACGCGAAGGACGTCGGCGGCTTTGTCGGCGGCACCCTGAAAGGCGGTCGTCGTAAAATCGACGCCGTTCTGCAGCGTCGGCTTATCACTCTCGACATGGACTCTATCACGGCGGGTGAAGACCCGTGGCCTACGGTCGAGCTGATTCTGGGCTGCGCTGCGGTACTCTACAGCACGCACAGCCATACGGCGAAAGCTCCGAGGCTTCGTCTTGTGCTTCCTCTCTCGAGGCCTGTGTCTCCTGAGGAGTACGAGGCCATTGCCCGCAGGATTGCGGGCGACATCGGTATCGACATGTGTGACGATACCACCTATGAGCCTCATCGGCTCATGTATTGGGCGAGCGCTTCCTCTGACGGAGAGTTTCGCTATGAGGTGCAGGACGGTCCATGGCTGGATGCCGACGAGCAGCTCGCAAGGTATGCGGACTGGAAAGACCCGACTCAGTGGCCCGTATCAAGCAGGAAGTCCGGCACGATTCGGCGTCTCGCTGATAAGCAGGGCGACCCGACAGCGAAAGACGGTATCGTCGGCGCGTTTTGTCGCACCTACTCCGTCGAGGACGCAATCGAGACCTTCCTGCCTGAGGTCTACATCAAGGGCGAGAACGGCCGTTACACCTACAAGGGCGGCTCGACTTCCGGCGGTCTCGTTATCTACGAAGACGGCCGCTTTGCGTATAGCCACCACAGCACGGACCCGACATGCGGTAAGCTCTGCAACGCATTCGACCTCGTCCGCATTCACATGTTCGGCAAGGACGACGAAGGGAAACCCGCGAACACTGCGGCGAACAACCTCCCTTCCTATAAAAATATGTGCAAGTGGATTGAGACCAACTGCGAGAGCGTTATGAAGGAGCTGCAAAGTAAACAGCTCGATTACATCGTCCAGCTCTTCGGAGAAGGCGACGAGGCCCCTGATATGAACTGGGTATCTCAGCTTGAGGTAAACCCGAAGACAGGACATGCGGCGACTACGGTCGAGAATATCCGCATTATCGTGAAGAATGACCCACGCTTTAAGGGTACCTTCTACTGGGACGAGTTCATGGAGAGACCCATGGTCTGCGGAGACCTTCCTTGGCGAAAAGCCGACTCAAAGCCCCGCTCATGGGACGATACCGACGACGCAGGCGTTCACAATATCCTTGAGAAGGACTACAAAATCGACTCCATGCCGAAGACCCGAGAGGGCGTCGACCTTGCGCTCGCTGACATCACGAGACACCCGGTGCGTGAGTATCTGCGGAGCCTTATCTGGGACGGCGAGAAACGCTGCGAGACGCTCTTCATCGATTATCTCGGTGCTGAGGACTCCCGGTACACGAGAACGGTAACCCGCAAGGCGCTTATCGGCGCGGCTGCGAGAATCTTATCTCCCGGCTGCAAGCACGACCACATGCTCGTCCTCATCGGTCCTCAGGGCTGCCGTAAGAGTACGACCTTGAAGAAGCTCGGCAAGGAATGGTTTTCGGACTCGCTCTATACCATGTCCGGCAAAGACGCCTACGAGCAGCTTCAAGGCTTTTGGATTATCGAGCTCTCCGAGATGGCCGCAACCCGTAAGGCTGAGGTCGAGCAGATTAAGCAGTTCGTCTCCAAACAAGAGGACAATTACCGCGCGGCATACGCTCGCCGCACACAATGCCACCCGAGACAGTGCGCGTTCTTCGGTACCACGAATGACGAAGAGTTCTTGAGAGACCCTACCGGCGCTCGCCGCTTCTGGCCGGTCGTGGTTACCGATGTGGGCAAGACTCTCGGGGACAAGCTGACCGCTTCTATTGTGGACCAGATATGGGCCGAGGTCGTGACCTACTATGAGGCCGGTGAGACTTGGTATCTTGACGGCGCGGTCGAAGAGATGGCTCGCAAGGTGCAGGCTGACCACACTGAGGCGAACGGCAAGCTCGGTCTTATCGAGAACTTCCTTGAGGTCCTGCTGCCTGAAGGCTGGGACGATTGGGACCTTGAAAAGCGACTCATGTTCTGGGGCGGTGGCTTCGGCGAGGAGCGTAACGGCACCGTACCGAGGACGAAGGTCTGCGCGCTTGAGGTCTGGCAGGAGCTTTTCAAGGGCGACCCGAAGAGCTACTCGCAGACTCAGGCCCGTGAGATTATCGGGCTCCTGCGCATGATTCCGGGCTGGCGGTTGTCCACCTCCGTCAACTGCGGAGCAATTTACGGCAGGCAGAGGGGCTTCGTGAAAGAGGTCTGAGGTAGCAAAGGTAGTACTTGGAAGGCCAACTTTTTTCGTTAGAGGGTAGGTCGTACAAGCGTGCTTGCAACAAAGGTAGCACTTTGAGAACTACTTGCAACAAAGTGCTACCTACTCTGCTACCTCGAAAAAGCCTTATATATCAATGCTTTTGGCTACTTGGTAGTACTGGTAGTCGAAAAATCTTAAAAACATTTTTTGAAAAAGTAAAGGGACACTCGACACAACTTGTTCGCTCCCTCGCATTACATGTATATATAAGGAATCTTTGTTACACGCGCTACTCGACTACCTAAAGGAGGGATTCTATGTATGAAAGCACTTTTGAGCGAAAGCTCTGTGAGTATATCAAGTCCCTCGGCGGTAAAGCGTATAAGTGGGTGTCCCCGGGAGCTCCGGGGGTGCCTGACCGAATCGCGATATTGCCGGGGGGACGAATAATTTTTATAGAGGTCAAGCGGCCGGGGCTGAGTGACGGTTTGAGTATCAGACAGAAAAAGGTCATCGCGACATTAGGGGGGCTTGGCTGTACCGTTTGGCGTATCTCCGATATGGAGGATTTGAAAGCGAGGCTAAAAGCCGATGGAATATAAACCTTACTATTATCAGGACTTCGCGGAGAAGTTCATTCTCGATAACCCCGAGGCGGGGCTCTTGTTGGATATGGGCATGGGAAAAACGGTAACGAGCCTGAGCGCGGCGGACAAGCTCCTGAATGACTACTTTGCTGTGAGCAAGGTCCTTGTTATCGCCCCGCTGAAACCGGCAAAGGAGACGTGGCCGCCAGAAGTCAAGAAGTGGGACCACCTGAAACACCTGAAGCTCTCATTGATTCTCGGGTCGAAGGCTGAGCGTATCGCCGCTTGCGAGCGGGAGGCAGATATTTATATCGTCAACCGCGAGAATGTCGTTTGGCTTGTGGACTACTTCAAAAGCAAGTGGCCTTTCGATATGGTTATCATTGACGAGCTATCGAGCTTCAAGTCCAGCAAGGCACAGCGCTTCCGAGCTCTCAAGAAAGTACGGAAGTACATCAAGCGGATTGTCGGTCTTACCGGCACACCTTCGCCGAATGGACTGCTTGACTTATGGCCGGAGATGTACTTGCTTGACGAAGGCAAGGCTCTCGGCAAAACTCTGACGGGCTACCGCGATACCTATTTCGTCCCGGACAAGCGGAACGCCACGACCATTTTTTCATGGAAACCGAAAGACGGCGCGGAGGAGCTTATCTATGAGAAAATCGGCAAGCTCTGTATCAGCATGAATGCGGCGGACTACTTACAATTACCGGACAGGCTTTTTCTCCGTCGTGAGTTCGAGCTTACCCCGGAGGCGATGGAGCTTTATAAGACTCTTGAGCGGGACACTCTTCTCCCGTTTGCTGACGGCGACATTGACGCACCGACCGCAGCAGTCCTGACGAATAAGCTCTTGCAGGCTGCGGGAGGCGCAGCTTATGACGAGAACGGCAATGTCAGGGTCCTGCACGACTGCAAGCTCGAGGCGTTAGACCAGCTTATCGAAGAAGCGAACGGCCAGCCTGTTTTAGTGTTCTACGCTTTTCGGCATGAGCGCGACAGAATCATGGAGAGATACCCGGAAGCGGTTGACATTAAGGACGACGGCGCGGTTACTCGCTGGAACGCAGGCAAGATTCCGATTATGCTTGCGCACCCCGCGAGCGCGGGTCACGGCCTGAACTTACAGGCAGGAGGTCATATCGCGATATGGTACGGGCTTCCTACCAGTCTTGAGCTTTACCAGCAGGCGAACAAGCGCCTACACCGTCCGGGACAAAAGAAAACGGTCCTGATTCACCATATCCTGATGAAGGACACCTATGACTACCGCGTCTTAGATGACATACTCGCGCCGAAGGAGGTAAGGCAGAACGCTTGCCTCGAGGCCCTGAAGGCCAGAATCAAGGAGGTATCAAAATGACTGATGAGCAGATTGAAATGATATGTGAAGACCCGAAAACCTTTTTGCTTCGAGGGCGGAAGGCAAAGGGCCTGATTGCAGCAAAGCGCGAGCGCATAGAATCGTGGCGCAGTTTGGCGTCTTCTATTACCGTTGAACTTAAACCCGACTCCGGCGGCTCATCTATGTACAAGCAGAGCTTGGTAGAAAATGCCGTGTGCAATATCGTGGATTTAGAAAACGAGATTCTCGCAGAAATAGAGGCACTTGTTAACATTGAGAAAGAAATCCATGCGGCTATTGAGCTATTTGTGACTGATGATAGATATAAAGCTGTATTGGAGCTTAGGTATCTGAATGGTTATAGCTGGCGGTCGATTGGGGCTCGCTTGTATTATGGTGAGGACTGGGTATGCCGGCTTCATGGCGCGGCGTTAGCAGAAATGCAGCAAACAGCCCGTATCAAATCGGGCCACTTTGCGTTATAATGGTACAGTGAAAAAGTCGGATGGAAGTCCGGCTTTTTCTGCGTTTAGCGGTCCTTCTGCTGAACGCTGGCGGAGCACTGCGCGGGCCTCCGGTGCAGTGCTCCGTCTATTATTATGAACGGAGGTTAGCAAGAACTAACGAGGAGGGAGAATGTGGCTAAGCTAACCGACAAGCAACGAAAAAAGATTATAGCTGAATATGTCGAAGGCGGGACGTCACAGAGAAAGCTCGCAGAGAAATATCATGTTTCTCCCTACCTGATTCGCTGTATTCTGAGCGAGGATAAGAATCTCGCGCAAAAAATCTCGCATAAAAAAGAGGAGAACACGGCAAGTGTTCTGGCCTTTATGGATTCTAAGAAAAATGACGTCTGCGGCCTGATTGATAAGCTGCTTGCGGCTATGGGAGACGAAGACAAGCTCGCAGCCGCGACGGTCAATCAGCTTGCTACCGCTATGGGTATCGTCATTGACAAATATACAGCTAATGAGGCAATTAAGTCGTCTGACGCGAAGGAGACCAACTTCTTCGAGGCGATTCGCGCCGCTGGAAAGGAGGTTGACCTGAGTGCAATACCAGAGATTCAGTCCTCGGCAGAACGCAACCCTCTTCTGGTGGACGAAACCGGAACACCAGAATAAAGACGGGCTTATCTGCGACGGGTCAATCCGTTCCGGCAAGACGGTCTCAATGGCTATCGGCTTTATCATGTGGAGCATGGCGAGCTTCGATAAACAGAACTTCGCTATCTGCGGCCGCACGATTGAAGCGCTTCGGCGTAACGTTATCGTACATATTCCCACATGGCTTGAGGGTATGTTCGAGGTTACTGAACGCCGCAGCGAGAATAAAATGGTCGTCACTATCGGCAATCGCTCTAATACCTACTACCTCTTCGGCGGCCGGGACGAATCCAGCTACACCCTTATTCAGGGCATTACTCTGGCAGGCGTCCTTTTCGATGAGGTCGCTCTTATGCCCCGCTCCTTCGTTGAGCAGGCTATGGCTCGTTGTTCGGTCTCCGGGTCTAAGTTCTGGTTTAACTGCAACCCCGAGTCTCCGGGCCACTGGTTTTATAAAGAGTGGATTCGTAAAGCGGAAGAGCGCAATATGCTCTACCTGCATTTTACGATGGACGACAACCTCAGCCTTGACGAGAAAATCAAAGCCCGATACGAGGGTATGTACTCCGGCGTGTTCTACGACCGGTATATCCGCGGTCTCTGGACCGTCGCGGAGGGCTTGATATATACAATGTTCAATAAGGACTATCATGTAGTCCCTTCTGTGCCTCGCGATTACGAGGAGTACCTCATCTCTTGCGACTACGGCACCTTAAACCCGACCTCGGCCGGGCTCTGGGGCCTCTGTGAGGGAAAATGGTACCGCGTTCGAGAGTACTACTACGACGGACGCAAGGAACGGTATCAGCAAACGGACGAGGAGCACTACGCGGCCATTGAAGAGCTTGCGGGAGACCTCTCGATTCGGAAAATCATCGTTGACCCGTCCGCCGCCTCGTTTATCGAGGTCATACGCCGGCACGACCGCTTCATGGTCGAGCAGGCAAGCAATAGAGTCCTTGACGGTATTCGCGACGTCGCCACCCGGCTGAACGCCGGCGATATTCTATTTTGCGACTGCTGCACGGACTGCATAAGAGAGTTCGGTTTATATCGGTGGGACGAAAAAGCCGCCGAAGACCGACCGCTCAAAACTGACGACCACGCCATGGACGATACGAGATATTTCGTCCGCGCTGCGTTCCAGCCGTCGAGATTCAGTTTTTAAGGAGGTGCGATAAATGCCCTTATTCAAGAAGCCTATCGAGCAGGAGTTTTTCAATTTGCGCCTCCGCGCCGGCAGGCCTATGACCGAGCTTGAGTTCTACGCGAGAGAGCTTACCGACTGGGAGACTTCTCCCGAGCGGCGTGAGATGATTGACGGCGACCGGTACTATACCGGAGACCACGACATTCTCAAACGCCAGCGCACGGCTATCGGCCCTGACGGTAAGCTGATTGTGATTGAGAATCTCCCGAACAACCGCATTGTGGATAATCAGTACGCGAAACACGTTGACCAGAAGGCAAACTACCTTCTCGGTCAGCCTATTTCCTTCTCTTGCGAGAATGACGACTACGCAGCCGAGGTCAAGAAGGTACTCGGCATGCGGTTTATGCGCACTCTCAAGAGCGCGGGAGTCGAGTGCCTCAATGCAGGTATCTCGTGGCTTTATCCCTATTACAATAAAAACGGCGAACTCGCATTCCGGGTATTCCCCGGCTACGAGATTATGCCATTCTGGGCGGACGCGGCTCACACCGAGCTTGACTCTGCTCTTCGCCTTTATCCGGTCGAGGTCTACTACGGTACCGAGAAGAAAATCGTTAAGAAGGTCGACCTCTTCACGCTGGAAGGTGTCACGACCTACATCTTTGAGAACGGCGTACTCACGCCGGACACCGAGAAGCAAGCCTATGTTAAGGTGAAGGACAGCAAGGGTAACGAGCAGCCCCTGAACTGGGAGCGCTTCCCCCTTATCCCTATCAAGTACAACCCGAAGGAAGTTCCTCTCATTCGCCGTGGTCGCTCCTTGCAGGACGCTATCAACCTCCTGCAATCCGACTTCGTGAACAACATGGAGGAAGACGTCCGCAATACCGTTCTTGTCCTCAAGAACTACGACGGGCAGGACCTCGGGGAGTTCCGGCGCAACCTGACGACCTACGGAGCTATCAAGGTCCGCACGGTCGAGGGTACTGACGGCGGCGTGGACAGTCTTGAAATTACGGTGAATGCTGAGAACTATAAGACTGTTCTCGAGCTTCTGAAAAAGGCGCTCATTGAAAACCTCCGCAGCTATGACGCGAAGGACGACCGCCTCTCCGGTACGCCTAACCAGATGAACATTCAAAGCATGTATTGCGACATCGACCTCGACGCGAATGCGATGGAGACCGAGCTGCAAGCCGCTTTTGAAGAGATTCTCTGGTTTGTGAACACCTACCTCGCCAACATCGGCAAGGGCTCGTATGAGAGCGAAGATATTACAGTCATCTTCAACCGCGATATTCTTATCAACGAGTCAGAGGCTATCGATAACTGCTCTAAGTCCGTCGGCATTATTTCCGACGAGACCATCGTCGCTATGCACCCGTGGGTCGACAACCCTGCCGCCGAGCTTGAACGGCTCGAAAAGCAGAAAGAGGAAACGGACCCCTACCGCGCGGCTTTTGAGCAGGCACGGGCTTTACGCGGCCCCGAAGGCGGTGACCCGGTAAATGAGGAATGATAAGTACTGGGCCAACCGAATGCGGATTCTTGAGGAATCCCTGCTTGATAAGGGGTACGACTACGTTAAAAACCTCGAGCGGCAATATGCGACCGCTATTCAGGATATAGAATCGCAAATCGCGAGATGGTATCAGCGCTTTGCGGCCGAAAACGGCATAACGCTCGCCGAGGCGAATAAGCTGCTTACTACGCAAGAGCTTGACGAGTTCCGGTGGACCGTTGAAGAGTACATAAAACACGGTCAAGAGAACGCAGTCTCTCAAGCGTGGCTCAAGCAGCTTAAGAATGCTTCTGCCCGCGTCCACGTGTCAAGGCTTGACAGCTTAAAGCTCCAACTGCAGGAGCAAGCCGAGGTCTTACACGGGGCGCAGACAGAGGCTCTTAATTCGTCCCTGAATGAGGTTTACCAGCGAGGCTATTATCACACCGCCTTTGAGCTTCAAAAGGGCGTAGGGGTCGGCTGGACGCTCCACGGGCTGACCGATGACGCTATCAGCAAAGTACTCTCCCGGCCGTGGACCTTAGACAGGCAGACTTTCAGCAATAGAATCTGGGCGAACAAGCAGGCGCTCGTCAACAGCGTTAACACGCAGCTTACTCAGATGATAATGCGGGGCGCAGCTCCGGATAAAGCTATCAAGGCTATCTCCGACCGCTTTCAGGTCTCTAAATCGCAAGCCGGGCGTCTGGTTATGACCGAAAGCGCCGCCTTTGCGAATGAGGCCCGTAAGGACTGCTTCAAAGACCTCGGAGTCGAGAAGTACGTTATCGTGGAAACCCTTGACAACGAGACTTGCAGCCTCTGCGCAGGGCTTGACGGTAAGGTCTATCCTATGAGTGAGTATCAAGTCGGCGTAACTGCACCGCCTTTTCACCCGTGGTGCCGTGGCACGACTGCCCCCTACTATGAGGATATGGAAGGAATCGGCGACCGCTTCGCGAGAGACGGTGAAGGTAAAGGCTATAATGTCCCCCGCGATATGAAGTTTACAGACTGGAAAGAAAAATACGTTGTACAACCGGAAAAAACACGGTATAATATATTTAAGAATGCCGTTTTAGAAGAGCTTAAAGGTTATTCGACCTCAATGCACTCAGGCAACCAGTCTAAGCATATTCGGGGCGGGCAGAACTTCGACCCCACTCGAGGCGAGCTTACTGTTGACCCGCAAATGCTCTATGACCGGTATTCCGGTAAAGGCCAGTTCCTTAAAACGAACGCCGGAGACTGGAATCATAAAGAGCGATTTACCCATATTGAGACTATTGGTATTTATAGAAGCAAGTACACCGGTAAGGAAGTTCCTACAAATACCGGTATTATTCATTATTCTAAGCGTAAGGGCTGGCACATTGTTCCGGCAAGACCGCAGAAAGGAGCAGCAAAATGATTGAGAAGTATATCTCGCTACTCGACCAAAGTGTGGTCGTTACTTGCGCGAACGGTAAGGCCGTGCGCGGCAAGTGGATTGACTGCTTGGACGCGGAAGACGCCGGCGAAGATGAACGTCAAGAGGATTCTATTCTGATTCAGAACGGCGACGAGCTTATCGAGGTCTATGAGTCCGAGATTAAAGCAATCCAGAAAGCCCATAAATGAGCCCGATTTTTCAGAGGGTAAATCTAAGGGCCCCTCAGTTAAAACGCGATACGGGAGACCGTGGAGCCCCACAGAAGCGATAGTTGATTAGAGCGTCCCTGCTTTTTAGCAGGAGGCGCTTTTTTCATACAAAAATTACCGCCTTACGCGGCGGACAACAAATAGCGTACCCGCGATACCGGGACTGGCCGGATAAAAAGGACAGCGGGAGACAGGAGGACAAAATGTTGGACTGGCTGAAAACAATTTTGGGAGAAGCGTACTCCGAAGAGATTGATAAAAAGGTCTCTGAGGAAATCGGCAAGAACTTCGTGGCGCGTGCAGACTTCAATACTCTGAACACCGAAAAGAAGACTCTCGCCGATACCGTCAAGGAGCGTGACAAGCAGCTTGAGACCCTCAAGGCCTCTACCGGCGACGTCGAGGCGCTCAAAACACAAATCGCTACTCTCCAGACCGAGAACACCGCAGCGACGAAGGCCCATGAGGCAGAAATCAAGCGCCTCAAAATCGATACCGCCGTTGAGTTGGCTCTGTCTGCTGCCAAAGCGAAGAACGTAAAAGCCGTGAAGGCGCTGCTCGACCTTGATAAGGCTGAGCTCGACGCGGACGGCACCGTTAAGGGTCTGGCCGACCAGATTAAGAAGCTGGCTGAGGCACCCGACAGCGGTTTTATGTTCGACACTACGAAACCGAAGAATGACTTTAAGGGCTTCAAGCCCGGCGAGAGCGGAGACCCGGCGCCTTCTGGCGACAAAAAGCCGGAGACTATGACCTACGACGAGCTCTGCGCATACCTCGCTGAAAATCCTGACGCAAAACTTTAATATGAAAGGACGATTTTACTATGGCAAACAGCAAGTTTGATTCTAAGAGCTTCAATGCTGAGGCGTTCAAGTACATGGTGGACCGCGTTCCTAACCTCAACCTGAACGAGCTCAAGAAGTCTCGTGCCCTTGCGGGCAATCCTGACATCCGCGGCGTGTTTACCGCCCAGAACGGTACCGCGTATGCACGTCTGGCTATGCGTGGCCTGATTGATGGCGACGCCGTTAACTACGATGGCCAGACCGACATCACCGCAACCTCCACTAAGACCTTCGAGCAGGGCGTCGTTGTCGTCGGCCGCGCGAAGGCTTGGACTGAGAGGGACTTCTCCTATGACATCACTGGCGGTGTTGACTTCATGGGCAACATCAGCCAGCAGGTGGCCGAGTATAAGGACCATCTGGACCAGAACACGATTCTCGCTATCCTCGCCGGCATTTTCGCCATGACAGATGCAAAGGGCAAAGAGTTCGTGTCTAAGCACACCCTCGACGTGACGGGTGTCGGTACCGGAGCAATGGCGGCTTCTACTCTGAACTCCGCAGCGAACAAGGCTTGCGGCGCGAACAAGAAGAAGTTCAAGCTCGTGTTCATGCACTCTGACGTTTCTACCGGTCTTGAGAATCTCAACCTGATTGAGCGTCTCAAGTATACCGATAAGGACGGCATTACCCGCGACCTCGAGCTCGGCACGTGGAACGGGAAGCTCGTTGTCGTTGACGACGACATGCCGGCTTCTGACGGCTACTTCGACGCAGACGCCAACACTGACGGCGCATTGAAGATTGTCGCTTCCGGTACTCCTGCCGCAGGTGAGATTCTTCTGTCTAAGGTGACTCCGTACTTCGGCAGCAAGACTCTGGCCGCGAACGACTACGTTGTTGCGGGCACTCAGTATACGACCTATGTTCTCGGCGAAGGTGCTATCTCCTACGAGGACATCGGCGCGAAGGTGCCTTATGAGATGAGCCGTGACCCGAAGACCAACGGCGGTGAGGACACTCTGTACACTCGTCAGCGCAAGGTCTTCGCTCCTTACGGTATCTCTTACGAGAAGGCTTCTCAGACTTCTCTGTCTCCTACCGATACCGAGCTCAAGAACGGCGCGAACTGGGCATTGGTGCATTCCGGTGAGACTACCGCGTCTCAGCGTTCCTACATCAACCACAAGGCCATTCCTATCGCGCGTATCTTCTCCAGAGGTTAAGGCCTATGGAGATACTCGCGGCAGTAACCGCCCGACTGTCGGCTCTCGGTTATACCGTGACCGAGGCCGACAGCGCGGCGCTTGATTACAATATTAAGAAAGCCGAGACGACCCTAAAGGTACGAACGAATCAACTCGAAGTGCCTGAGGGTCTTTTCTATGTCTGGGCGGATATGGCCGCGGGCATGTTCCTCACAGACAAGAAGGCTTCCGGCGCGCTCTCCGAGGTCTACGACTTCGACGCGCCGGCTAAGAGCATTTCTGAGGGCGACACCTCCGTCACCTTCGCGATTGCCGATACCGGCTCTTTCGAGGACCAGTTTGACACAATGCTCGCGAAGATGGTAAACCCTGACACGGAGCTTATCGCAGCGTTTAGGAGGTTGGTGTGGTGAAAAGCTATCAGAACGCTCTACGGAGGCTCTGGGACGGCCTCTGTGATGTTTATGTCCTCGAGACAGCGGTAAATAAAGCAAACGGCCGGGACGAGCCTACGGAGGTCCAGAAGCTCCACGGCGAGCCCTGCCGTTTGTCCTTCTCAAGTATCTCAAGCACGACCGAGCAGGACAGCGCGCCGCTGATTCAGCAGTCTGTCAAGCTCTTCGTCTCGAAGACCGTAGAAATCCCGGCGGGCTCTAAGATAGTCGTAACGCAGGAAGGCCGGACTACCGCTTACGCGAGGTCCGGCGAGCCTGCGGTCTATAGCTGTCATCAGGAGATACCGCTCGTCCCGTTCAAGGAGTACGCTTAATGTCCCGCTGGGGACGCTGCGACTTCTCTCAGTTCAGGGAGTTCGCAAAAGGCTTTGAAAAGCTGAGCGACTCTGAGATAGACGACCTCTGCGTGGCCTGCAGTAAAGAGCTCGCCGCAAGGCTTCTGGCGCTCGTTATTCCGGCTACCCCGGTCGGCAAGTACCCGAAAGGCTCCGGCAAGAAAGGCGGTACTCTCCGCCGAGGCTGGGGCGCTAAGAACGGCAAAGCCGGGCGTGAGTATGCGCAGTCCCTGACCGTCACGAAGTCCGGGAACACGTATATGGTCGAAATCATAAATCCGGTCGAGTACGCCTCGTATGTCGAGTTCGGTCACCGCACCGTAAGCGGCGGCTGGGTCGAGGGCCGGTATATGCTGACTATCTCCGAGGAAAAGCTGAAACGAATTGCCCCATCTGTGCTTGAGAAGATGGTGCTCCGAAAGCTGAAGGAGGTCTGCAATGGCGGAAATTAGTACAAACATTATCTTAGACGGAATCACGCTGGCTTTGCGGTCCGCTTTTCCCGGCAGTCATATCGAATCAAACGCAGTAAAGCAGGGGCTTCGGCAACCTGCTTTTATTGTGCTTTTGGTTAACGCCGAGGTCACGGCCTATCCAGCTCAGCGCAAGAAACGTCTTCCTCGTTTCGATGTTCTCTACTTTCCGAAGTCCGGGCGTGAGGACTGCTATGGCGTGGCAGATACCCTCACCGAAGTGCTTGAAGTGATTGACCTGCCGGGCGGTGATAAGCTGCGCGGTACAGATATGAGTTTTCAGGTGACGGACGGAGTGCTTCACTTCCTCGTCTCCTATAACCACTTCACATATAAAACGGCGGAGGAGTTCAAGATGGGAGCTTTGAAAATTGAACAAGGAGGAAACTGATATGGCGAAAGCTACCGCGGCGGCAAAGCCCGCCGCTCCTACTCACTCCAAAGAGCAGCTTTTGAGGTCTCAGCGCTACGCTAAGCGCCGTGACCTTCTGGGCGCGCTTTTGGAAGACGGTAAGTGGTACACCCTCGAAGAGGTCGATACCGCTATCGAAAACTTTATGAAAGGCAAGGTGAAATAATATGGCCCTTGGCGGTGGAATCTGGGCAGTACAGAATAAGGTACTCCCCGGCACGTATATCAACTTTTCCAGCGTGGCTAAGGCGTCCGCTACTCTCTCCGACAGAGGTTATGCGGCTATGCCTCTTATGCTGGACTGGGGTCCTGACGGTACGGTCTTTACCGTGACGAACGGCGACTTCCAGAAGAACAGCCTCAAGATTTTCGGTCATGCGTACACCGATGACGCTTTGCTGCCTCTGCGCGAGCTCTTCCAGTATACGCAGACCCTCTACGCCTATCGCCTGAACGGCGGAGGCGCTAAGGCGGCCTGCGCTTACTGCACGGCGAAGTATTCCGGCGTTGCCGGCAACAAGCTCTATGTGGTTATCGCGGCGAACGCCGATAACGCTGACCTCTTTGATGTCAGCCTCTACTACGATACGACTCTCCTCGATATGCAGACCGTGGCTGCGGCTACCGCGCTCAAGGATAACGACTTCGTAGCGTGGAAGACTACCGCGTCTCTCGCTGCGACCGCAAAGACCCCGCTCACCGGTGGTACGAACGGCACGGCAAATGCTGCGGCGCATCAGGCGGCGCTCGATAAGTTTGAAAGCTACAGCTTCAATACTCTCGGCTGCCCGTCCGATGACTCGACCACTATCAAGCTGTATATCAACTACACAAAGCGCCTCCGCGACGAGGTCGGCGCAAAGTTCCAGACCGTTATCTTTAATCTCGATTCCAACGAGAAGCTCGCAGACTATGAGGGTGTTATCGAAATCGGCAGCAAGGTGACGGACTACGATTCCGGCATTTCCGGCCTCGGCCAGTATGGCCTCGTGTACTGGATGACCGGTGCGTCTGCGGGCTGCGCCGTGAACAAGTCCAACACGAACAAGAAGTACGATGGCGAGCTCACCGTCGACGTGGACAGAACGCAGGCCGAGCTCGAGGCGGCAATCAAGGCCGGGCGCTTGATGTTCCACAACGTCAACGGCGACGTTCGCATTCTCGAGGACATCAATTCCCTGATTACTGTCTCCGACACGAAGGGCGACGTTTTCAAGTCGAATCAGACTATCCGCGTCTGCGACCAGATTGCGAACGATACGGCAGTCCTCTTCAACACACGCTACCTCGGCACCGTGCCGAACGACGCGGCCGGCAGAATCGCTCTCTGGAACGATATTTGCAAGCTCCATCAGGACCTCGAGTCCATTCGCGCTATCGAGGACTTCGACCCCGACAGCGTAACCGTGGAGCAGGGCGACACGAAGAAGGCTGTCCTTTGCACTGTGAAGGACCTGAACGTCGTGAACGCTATGGCTCAGCTCTATATGAGCGTCATTATCATGTAAGGAGGTTTGAATTATGGCTCAGTCTATTATGAATGCGCTTGACGCGATTGCGGGCTCTCAGGCTTCCGCATATATCACACTGGCCGACGGCAATAGATACTGCTTCATGCAGCTCTATTCCTTCGAGTCCAAAATGGATATTTCCGTAGCTGAGGTGCCTATCCTCGGCAAGTCTGGCAAGGGCAATAAGCCGACCGGCTGGTCCGGTACGTGGAGCGGCACCGCCCACTATAACCAGTCCGTTTTCCGCAAAATGCTCCTCGAGTATAAGCGTACCGGCTTTATGCCTACGTTCGATATTCAGGTCGCGAACGAAGACCCGACCGCTTCCGTCGGTCGTCAGACTATCATCTTGAAGAACTGCCTCACTAAGGGCGGCATTCTGGCGAAGTTTGACGCCGACGCGGAGACCCTCGACGAGGAACTCGAGGGCACCTTCGACGACTGGGAAATGCCCGAGACCTTTAGCTTGCTGAACGGCATGCAGTAAACCAACATAAAACAGGAGGTATTTTATTATGGCTAAGAATCTGACCGCGTTCCTTGCTCAGAACGCAAAGAAAATCGATAACGTTACCTTTATCGCTTCTGACCGCTTCGTTGACCCCGATACCGGCGAGGCTATGCCGTGGGAAATCTGCTGCATTACCGCCGCGGAGAACGCAGGCCTGAGAAAGGCCTGCATGCGCACTGTTCCGGTACCCGGCCGCAAGGGCCAGTTTACGCAGGACTTTGACGCAAACGCCTACCTCGCAAAGGTGGCTGTCCGCTGCACTGTGTTCCCGAATCTGAATGACGCGGAGCTCCAGCAGAGCTATGGCGTTATGGGCGCGGAACAGCTTATCACCACTATGCTGACTCCCGCCGAGTTCGAGGACTACTCCACTAAGGTCCTGCAGGTCAACGGCTTCCAGTCCGGCGACGAAATGGTGGAAGAAGCAAAAAACTAATACTTGGAGACGACCCGGAGGCGAACTACGTCTATTACTGTCTCCACAAGTTTAAGTGGCCGCCGAATGTCTTCCTTGACATGGACCCTTACACGCAGGCGTTCATTATTGCCGCTATCGATATAAAGGTCGAGCAAGAGAAGAAAGAAGCTGCCAAAGCAAAACACGGGAAAAAGCACTGAGGTAAAGCCGGGTCGAGCCTCAGTGCCTACTCCCGGAAAGGAGGAGGCCTATGGCCCTTATCAAGTCGCAGCTCGTACTTACGGACGGCATGACCGGCCCGCTCAAGAGTATCAATAAGGCGATGAATATCGTACTTAACAGCTTCGAGGCTATGCAGGACGCGTCCGGACGGGCTATCGACACCGCCTCCATTCAAGAGGCCCGCGAAGAGCTCGCGAGAGCAAGCGCTGCGCTGGACCAGTTGGAAGACCACACAAATAAATCGACCGACGCCTTCAGCCGCCTCGCGAAAGCTATCGGGCTTGTGATGATTGCCCGCAAGGCGCTTGATACTATCAAAACCGGAATTGACTATGCCTCCGACCTTGCCGAAGTCCAGAACGTCGTCGACGTTACTTTCGGAAGTGCTACGGAGGCTATCAACTCGTGGTCGAAAGAGTGTCTTGCGGCTTACGGCATGAACGAGGTAAGCGCAAAACGGTATGCCGGTACTATCGGTGCCATGCTCAAGTCTTCCGGCCTTGCAGGTGACGCCATCGTAGATATGTCGAAAGATATGGTCGGCCTCGCCGGCGATATGGCGTCGTTCTACAACCTTGACCTCGAAACGGCTTTCGAGAAAATCCGCTCCGGCATTTCCGGCGAGACTGAGCCTTTGAAGCAGCTCGGCATTAACATGTCGGTTGCCAACCTCGAGGCCTACGCACTCTCGCAGGGTATCACGACGGCGTATAACGAAATGTCTCAGGCCGAGCAAGTCATGCTCCGGTACAACTACCTTATGAGCACAACCGCTGACGCGCAGGGAGACTTCGCCCGCACGCAGGACAGCTACGCCAACCAGACCCGGCTTCTCTCCGAGAGCTGGCTCGAGTTTACCGGCGTTATGGCTGAGCAGCTTCTGCCGGTCCTTACGACTATCGTCTCGTGGCTGAATAATATCGTCGCCTTCCTCACGGAGAACGCAGATATGGTCAGCGCGGTACTTGTAGGGCTGGCTACTACGGTCGGCATTCTCGCCGTCGCGTGGGTCGTTCACGCCGCGGCCCAGTGGCTGGCTGTCGCAGCAAATCAGGCCCTTATTGTTTCGCTCCTCTCGAATCCGATTCTCTGGATTGCCCTTATCATCGGCGTACTTGTTGCAGCGATGTATCGGTGGATTCAGTCTATCGGCGGCGTTAAAAATGCGTGGGAGATTTGCAAGCTCGCGCTTATCGTGGGCTGGAACGCAGTCAAGCTCGCATTCTTTACCGGCGTCTACTGGGTCATTGACCTCGTAGACAAACTCAAGCTCTGCTGGCAGAAAGCTGGCGTCGCAATCGCGAACTTCATGGGAGATATGAAGGTCTCTGTACTGACGATTCTCCAGAACATGATTAACGGCGCCATCGATATTATCAATAAGTTCATCGGGGTACTGAATAAAATCCCCGGCGTAAGTATCGACGCCATCGAGCATGTGACCTTTGCGACGACTGCTGCCGCAGAAAACGAGGCTGCGAAGTCCGCTCGCGCGGCAGACCTTGCCGCGTATGAAAGCGACCTCGCCAGTGCGAAGGCGGGAAGAGACGCGCACATTGACTCTCTGAAAGCTGAGCTCAATTCTTCGGTTGACGCCTTACAGGCTGCTTATGCTCAGGCAAAGGCTGACGCGGCAGCGGACAGCTCCGCAGAGCAGACCGCCCTCGACAGTATCGGAGCGGACACCGCCGGCATTAACGACAGCGCGGGAAGTGCAGCCGCGTCCTTGAAGGAAACGACCGAGGACCTGAAGTATATGAGAGACCTTGCGGAGCAGGAAGCAATCAACCGCTTCACGACCGCCGAGGTCAAAATCGATATGACCGGCATGACTAACCGCATTGACTCCGATATGGACCTTGACGGTGTGCTGAATACTCTGACCGAGGGCTTCGCAGAAGCGCTCGAGGTCGCCGCTGAGGGGGTGCATGAATAATGTATAGCTTTTACTTCGGAAGTCTGCTTTTACCGGTTACACCGCAGAAGCTGACGACCAAAATCAAGGGGAACAACAAAACGCTTACCCTTGTCAACGAGGGCGATATAAACTTCCTGCGCTCTCCCGGCTTGACCGAAATCAGCTTTGACGTTGTTCTCCCTATGCTGGGGCAGTACTCTTTTGCGGACTCCTTCCGCAGGCCTGACTACTACCTCAGCGTTTTCGAGAACTACATGACAAGCAAGACTCCGTTCCGCTTTATCGTGAGCCGTGTGTCGCCCTCTGGGAGACTTCTGTTCGACACGAATATGAAAGTAAGTCTTGAAAGCTACAACATCACAGAGGACGCCACAAAAGGCCCTGACGTGACCGTTTCGGTAACGCTCAAGCAATATATCGACTATGCGACGAAGACCGTCACGGTTATGAAACCGGCCGCAACTGCGCGCAAGCCGACTATTAAGGAAGAGAAGAAGCGCGAGACTTCGAGTAAGCCTAAAACGAAATCCTATACTGTAAAGAAGGGTGATTGCCTTTGGAACATTGCTAAGAAGTATTACGGCAACGGAGCGCAGTACACAAAAATCTATAATGCGAATAAGGGCAAGATAAAGAATCCTAACCTTATTTACCCGGGGCAGGTGTTGACGATTCCATGAGTAAAGTAGATTTAATCATTCAGAGCGGCAGCACGATTCTCTACCCCATTGTTGAGGAAGGTATCAGTCTTTCGTGGGACCGCAAGGGCTCTCCCGGAAAGCTCAAGTTTTCTGTGGTAAAGGATTCCGTCTTGTCTTTTCAGGAAGGAGATGCCGTAAAGCTGTCCGTCGACGGGACGGACATGTTTTACGGCTTTGTCTTTACAAAGAGCCGCTCGGGACGCACGCCGAACGTTATCGAGGTTACCGCCTACGACCAACTCCGCTACTTCAAGAATAAAGACACCTATGTCTACTCGAACAAGAAAGCGAGCGACGTTATCAAGATGATAGCTGAGGACTTCGGTCTCAGCGTAGGAACTCTTGAGGACACAGGGTACGTTATCGGCTCGAGGACTGAGGACAACGCTACGCTCTTTGACATCGCCCAGAATGCGCTTGATGAGACGCTTCGGGCGAAAACTAAGCTCTATGTGCTCTACGATAAAGTCGGCAAGCTGACGCTGCAAGACATTGAGAGCATGAAGCTGAATCTGCTTATCGACGCCGACACCATCGGCGAGTACTCCTACTCAAGTACCATCGACAAGCAGACCTACAACCAAATCAAGATTACCTTTGAGAACAAGGATTCGGGCAAGCGCGAAATCTTCATTGCGAAGGATAGCTCGAACATCAACAAGTGGGGCCTTCTGCAATACACCGATACCGTCGAGCTCTCCGCAAGCGGTGCGGCAAAGGCAGAGGCCCTCTTGAAGCTCTACAACACAAAGACCCGCTCGCTCTCTATCTCCGACGCGCTCGGTGACACGAGAGTCCGGGCGGGCTCGTCCGTTATTGTTAAGCTGGGGCTCGGAGACATCAACGTCCAGAGCTACCTACTGGTCGAGTCGGTGACTCACAAGTTCAAGCAAGAGCAGCACCTGATGGACCTGAAATTGCGAGGTGGTACATTTGTCACTTGATATGAACGGTTTTTTAGAAAATGTAAAACGCGCCGCGGTCGAGGCTGTAGCCGCCGGCAAGCCCTTCGGCTTTATCCTCGGCAAGGTGACGAGCGCCTCCCCGCTCAAGGTGCAGGTCGACCAGAAGCTCGAGCTTACCGCAAGTCAGCTCATCTTGACGAATGCGGTGCGAGACTTCACCGTTTATATGACGGTGGACCACCAGACAGAAGAAACTTCCGGCGGCAGCGGCTACGCGGAGTTCGCAAGTCATAAGCACGCCTACAAGGGCAAAAAAGCCTACAGGGTACACCTTGCCCTAAAGACCGGCGAGCAAGTGCTTCTCCTGCGAGCCGATGGCGGCCAGAAGTTTATTATCTTAGACAGAGTGGAGGCGCCAAAATGATACCTAAAGTAGAAGATGACCTTTTGACGCTTGAGGTCGAGACTCAGCCGAGTCTTACTTACGCTCTGGATATTGAGCATGGGCGCATTCGCGGTATGGTAGACGAGCTTGAGTCGCTGAGGCAGGCTATTTACCTGATTCTCAGCACGGAGCGGTACGCCTATCTCATTTACTCATGGAACTACGGCGTTGAGCTCGTCGAGCTTATCGGCCAGCCGAAAGAGTATGCGCTTCCAGAGATTAAGCGTTGCATTACAGAGGCCCTACTGCAGGACGACCGAATCACCGCGGTAGACGGCTTCGAGTTTGAGACCGGAAGAAAGACCGTGCACGTCACCTTTACCGTGCATAGCATTTTCGGTGATTTGGAGGTGGAAACCGATGTATGAGGATAAAACCTATGAGGCGATTCTTCAAGAGAAGCTCGCCCGCGTAGCGTCAAGCCTTGATAAGCGCGAGGGCTCGATTATTTTCGACGCGCTTGCGCCGAACTCCCTTGAGAGCGCCATGATTTATGTGGCTCTCGATACCGTACTCAACGAGACCTTTGCCGACACCGCGAGCAGAGACTACCTTATCATGCGCTGCGCGGAGCGTGGTATCACACCTCTACCCGCGACCTGCGCCGTGGGTGTTGGCGAGTTCAGTATGGATATTCCTGTCGGCACGCGCTTCTCCTGCGACAAATACAACTGGACTGTGACCGAGAAAATCGGGCCTCTCAAGTATTACCTTACTTGTGAGACCGCCGGTGCAGACCCGAACGGCTACACCGGTCAGCTTATTCCCATCGAGTATATCGAGGGACTTGCGACCGCAGAGCTGACAAGTATCGTTATCAACGGTGAAGACGAAGAAGCGACGGAGACCCTGAGACTGCGTTACCTCAACAGCTTTGAAAATCAGTCCTACGGCTTCAATCGCGGGCAGTATATCGAAGTTACCGAGGCTTTGCCCGGTGTCGGCGGGTGCAAGCCCTACCGTGCGTGGAAAGGTCCCGGAACGGTCAAGCTCGTTATCACGGGAAGCGATTACCAACCGCCTTCCGATACCCTTATCAATACCGTGCAGACAGCTATCGACCCGACGCAGAACAGCGGCGACGGTATAGGGCTTGCCCCTATCGACCATGAGGTTACGGTCGTCGGCGCGGCGGGTGCCACGGTCAATATCTCTACGACCTTGACCTTCGCCGCGGGCTGGAACTTGACCGAATGCCTTCCGTACATTCAGAGCACTCTTGACGCTTACTACCTCGAGCTCAACTCGACGTGGAGCAAAGAGGCCGGGCTAATTGTCCGCGTATCGCAAATCGAGTCGAGACTCCTCGCGCTCGCCGGTATCGTCGATATTTCCGGCACTACTCTGAACGATCAGGCTGGAAATCTCACGCTCGATAAGGACGCGGTCGCCGTGAGGGGGTCGTTCACAAATGCGTAACTTCAACAATATCAGGACCATCGACCTCAAAGAGTATCTTCCCGACGTGCTGAAAGATGTGCAGGAAATGCGGGCCATCATGGAAACTGAGACCCCGGAGGTACAAGCTATCTGGGACGCCTGCGAGGACTGCATGAACGACCAGTTTATCTCTGAGGCTACCGAGAACGGCGTAGCCCGCCGGGAGAAAATGCTGGGTATCACGCCCTTCGCGACCGATACACTTGACGACCGCAAGCTCCGGCTGCTCAGTCGGTACAACGAAAATATTCCCTATACAAGGAAAAGCCTCGCCGATCTGCTTGAGTCTCTCTGCGGAGCTGGGGGCTATGTTTTGACTATCACGACGGCGACCTTTACCGTCAATGTGAAAGTCGCGCTCGGTGTCAAGAAGCAGGAGACGATTATCTCTGAGACACTTGAGCGCATTCTGCCGTACAACATGGTCTTTACGGTAGAGCTTCTTTATAACACGTGGGCTAAGGTCAAGCCCTATAAATGGAGCGAGGTCAAGCCACTCACGTGGAAAGATTTGAAGGAGGAGGTACTTACTTAATGGCTACCTACACAGACAACTACAAACTGAAAAAGCCTGCGCCGGAAGACTTTGCGGACATCGCAGACCTCAACGAGAACGCGGATAAAATCGACGCTGCGCTCAAGGATAAGGCGGACCTCGACGAGTCCGGCAAGCTGAAAGAGAGCCAGCTTCCGAGCCTTTCCTTTATCCCTACTTCGCAGAAAGGCGCGGCAGGAGGTGTCGCGAGCCTTGGCTCTGACGGCAAAGTCCCTTCCGGGCAGCTTCCTGCTATGGACTATATCCCCACTTCTCAGAAAGGCGCAGCGGGAGGCGTTGCGAGTCTGGGCTCTGACGGCAAGGTCCCCTCAGGACAGCTTCCTTCGCTCGACTATATTCCTACCTCTCAGAAGGCCGCCGCAAATGGCGTTGCGTCTCTTGACGCGAATAAGAAAGTCCCGGCTGCGCAGATTCCCGCCCTCGGCTATATCCCTACCTCTCAGAAGGGCGCGGCAGGCGGTGTGGCTACTCTGGGAAGTGACGGCAAGATTCCCGAGTCTCAGCTCGGCACGGTCGGCGTGCCGCCTCAGATTATCGCCACAATTCCGAGCGGCAGCTCCGTTACCTGCAAATGCGGCTCTAAGACCTTGACCGCTACGAGCACCGGTACCGTGACCTTCAACCTGACGGGGTACGGCACATGGGTCGTAACGGCTACAAAGGACGGCCAGACCGCTACCGAGAGCGTTGTCGTTGATGACGTAAAGCAGTATAAAATCTCGCTCTCCTACTTCTCCGCTACACTAAAAGTGACCTCGGACCCCGGCGCCACCGTTACCGCCACAAACGGTACGAAGACCTTCTCCGGCACCGTGCCTACGGGCGGCGTGCTCTCCCTGACGATTACCGCATCCGGTACCTATACCGTTACCGCTACTAAGAGCGGAGAGACAACCGACCCCGTGAGCGTGGCCATCACGACCTCCGGGCAGACCTACTCCGTCGAGTGCCTGTTCTTCAATAACGTGTTCTCTAAGAACACATGGGCGCAGATTGCTAAGGCCTCTGCCGCAGGCAAGGCTTCTCAGCTCTGGTCTGTCGGCGATACGAAGGACATCACGGTCGGAAGCGAGACCCTGACACTCGTAATTATGGGCTTTAATCACGACGACCTCGCAAGCGGCGGTAAAGCCGGTATTACCTTCGGCATGAAAAACCTTATGGCGACTACGCGCCGAATGAATGCCTCGAATACAAATAGCGGCGGCTTTACCGGCTCTGAAATGTACTCGTGGCTGCAAAACACGCTTTTGCCGACCCTGCCGTCCGACCTGCGGGCTGTACTTAAGAGCGTCAATAAAAAGACCTCCGCAGGCAATCAGAGCTCGACTATCAACACAAACTCGATGAAGCTCTTCCTCTTCTCTGAGATTGAGATTTTCGGCTCGACTACCTACTCGAAAGCGGGTGAGGGCTCGCAGTACAGCTACTTCGCTACTGCTGCAAACAGAATCAAATACCTCTCCAACGGCTCCGGGTCCGCGTACTGGTGGTGGGAGCGTTCTCCTTATGGGGGCGGCTCCTTCGGCTTCTGCTATGTGGGCAGCAACGGCAGCGCGAGCTATTTCAGCGCCAGCGACGCCGGCGGCGTTTGCTTCGGCTTCTGTGTTTAATCTACTATCTTTAGTCAATCCGGGGCCCTTGTGGCCCCGGTAGGAGGAAAAAGCGAACTATGTCAGTATATAAAGCGCTGCGCGGCGATAGCTCGGTCCAGTTCGTTGAGACCGCGCGCAAGCTCGCCGTGCATACAAGAAAATGCTGCCTGAAAATGCCGAAGAGGTACACCTTCTACGGCGCTCAGGAGCTAAGCGCTCTCGCCGATACCGTTTACAACGAGGTCAAAAAGGCGAACAGCGTTTTCCCCGGAAATCAGCATGAAGTACAGCTCCGACGAGACCACCTTATCGAGGCCAACGCCACGCTTCAGGCACTTATCGGCCAGCTCGGAATTATGGCTGACCTTCTCAAGCAGAATCCTGAAAAGTTGCGCTGGCTCGATAATGCTCTTGAGGAGTGGGCTTCTCTCATCAGCGAGGAAGCTAAGCTAATTTCCGGCGTAAAGAAATCGGATAAGGAGCGATTCAAGAATCTGCCCTAACCGATATATGGGTCCTGTCATGATACTGTTGTCTTTGCGCCGCGAACTGGTGGTGGGAGCGTTCTCCTAATGGGAGCAACTCCAACAACTTCTGCAATGTGAACAGCAACGGCAACGCGAACAATAACAACGCCAACAACACCAACGGCGTTTGCTTCGGATTCCATAAGGAATCAGGTCCGACAAAGTAAGCAGTAGACGCTTGCGTCTCCCGCTGAAATCAGTACCTTTATGGAAGGATGACTCGTACCCTGCCTTTTGGCTAAAACACTCCTTTGATGTAGTCGCTCGGACGCTGCTTGCATGGCACGGTTTACGCGGACCGTGTTTCATGGGCGGTACTACTATGCAGTTACTTTTACGCGTGCAACACTGTACAAAGGGGACAATTTTTAATGACAAGCGAAGAAAGACACGAGGCTCGTTATCAAAGGCGAGTCAAGAAACGGCAAGAAAGGCGTCTCGCTCTCAGCAAGTCCTGCGGAGACTTCGAGGACGTCTTTTCTTATGAAAATCTATATCAATCCGGGCATATCTGCTGCCGCGGTGTTAGCTGGAAAAGCTCCACACAGGCTTACCGCTTCAATCTCGTAACGAATACAGCCGCAACGCGCCGCGCGCTTCTTGATGGGACGTATAAGAGCAGAGGCTTTATCGAGTTCGACCTTTACGACCGAGGGAAAATGCGACACATCAGGAGCATTCATATCAGCGAGCGCGTCGTGCAGAGAACGCTCTGCGATAAGGTCATCAACCCGACCTTAAAACCGTCATTCATCTATGACAACGGCGCAAGTACCGAGCATAAGGGAATCGACTTTGCCCTCAACCGTCTCTCCTGTCACCTGCAAAGGCATTATAGGAAGTACGGCCGGGAGGGCTATGTTCTTCTCTTTGACTTTTCCAACTACTTCGCCAACGCGCAGCACTGGCCGGTCAGCCGTGAGCTGGCAAAGCGCGTGCATGACGTGAGAATCAGGGCTCTCGCGAACGAGTGCCTCGATAACTTCGGTCCCATCGGTTATGGACTCGGGAGTCAAATCTCGCAGACTGCCGCGCTTATGCTGCCAAACAAGCTTGACCACTTCATCAAGGAAAAGCTCGGCATTAAAGGCTACGCCAGATACATGGACGACGGCTATCTGATTCACCCGAGCAAGGAATACCTCAAAGAGTGTCTTACTCGCATGAAAGAGGTCTGCGACTCTCTCGGCATTATTCTTAATACGAAGAAGACAAAAATCAAGAAGCTCAGCGAGGGCTTTAAGTTCCTGCAAATCCGTTTCAAGCTGACGGAGACCGGGAAGGTCCTTCGCAAAATGAGCTTTGAGAGTATTAAGAAAATCCGTCGCAAGCTCAAGAAGTTCAAGCTCTGGAATACCAATGGCAGAGTCGTGAAAATCTCCGGCAAGTTCGTTCGGCGTGTATTTCCGCTCTCGGATATTTGCAGTGCCTATGAGAGCTGGCGCGGACACATGAAGCGAGGAAACAGCTTCCACGCCGTCGAGCGCATGGACCTATATTTTAAGAAACTGTTCGGATTCCACCCGAATAATAAAATCGAATGGAGGAAAGCGCTATGTACTTAATCACAAACTCGGCAAATCTCATTGTCGAAATCTGCGAGCACCCCTGTTACGTTCGCAAGCAGGCGAACGGCGTTGTTGTTCTCAGCGAGCAGGACAAGGCCGACGCGATTTACTCGAACGACTCCAACACCTTCTGGCCTACTCAGCAGGTCGGGTATCTCTGCGACCGGCATACCCTCGTTGAGGTCGAGAATGTTCCTGCGGAAGTTGTCGCCGGCTTCTACTTTTATCATGCCGGGGAGTACTATACGACTGAGGCGAATCTGACCGCCCTCGCAAAAGCTCGTGCTCCGGAGCTTGCGAGTCTTATTTTCGTGAAAATGGCAGAGACAGAACAGCTCGACGATATTACGCTCACCGAGCACGCGGAACAGTTTTCAGCTTGGGCTTACCATGTAAGCTACGCCGCGAAAGCAATCTGTACCTATGAGGGCAAGCTCTACCGCTGCAATCAGGCACACACTTCTCAGGCTGACTGGACGCCGCCCTCTGCGGCAAGTCTCTGGAAGGAAATCGGAGACCCCACGGTCGAGTACCCCGAATGGTCGCAGCCCCTCGGCGCACATGACGCCTACGCGCTCGGCGATAAGGTAGCGCACAATGGCAAGCACTGGGTAAGCACTGCTGCGAGTAACGTTTGGGAGCCGGGCGTCTACGGCTGGGAGGAGGTTACTGAATGACGGTTTATCAATGGCTCTGCCTTTTGGGCGTGCCTGCGCTCATTGCGGCCATCTTCAAGTACCTGCACTCCCTCGTCAAGAAGAACGCTCTGGACACGGCTGCAGTAAAGGCGGGACTGCAAGCCTTGCTCAGGTCACAGATGATTAGCGACTACAACAAGTGGGAGGAACGCGGCTTCGCTCCTATCTACGCCCGGGAGAACTTTGAGAACTGCTGGAAGCAGTACCACTCCCTCGGCGTGAACGGCGTTATGGACGACCTCCATAATAAGTTCTTGGAGCTGCCGGTCTCACCGCCTGATGAGAGCTAAGAAGCGAGAGTTTTCCAAAATCATAATCGCCATTGTCGGGACCGCTACGGGAGTCGTAACGGTCTTTACTTTGGCCGTCGTTTGGAAAACCGGCGACACTTCGCCGCTTGCATACCTTATCCCCGCCATTTTTGCCGAGCTCGCTACTGCGACCGGCTTCTACTATAGTAAGGCAAAAGCCGAAAATCGAATCAAGCTCCGTAAAAAGTACGGACCTGATATATACAATGATTCAAAGGAGGACTGAAAACATGTTAGAAAGCGTACTGCAAAACCTTATCAACATCGGCTGGGCCATGCTCATCTTCCTCGCCGCGTACCTCGCGAATGTTGCCTTCTCGCTCTGGTACAACATCAAGATTCTGCATGAGTCCTTTGACAAGGACAAGCTCATCTCGAGCGGCCTTAAGATTCTGACCTTCGTGGTCGGGCTGACGCTGCTCTGCACCGCAATCACGGCTCTGCCCCTGTTCGCAAATCAAGTCGGCTGGGCGATTCCAGAGGAGTATTCCGACCTCTTCGCGGACCTCATTATCATCGGCGCCGTGCTGCTCGTGGCCTGCAAGTACATCAAGGAGGCCTTTACTAAGTTCGTGGCTATTCTGAACACTAAGACCGAAGGAGGTACTGAAAATGAGTAACAGCCCGCTCGTAAGCTACACGAAAATCTCGCCGAATAAGTCGAGCCCCCGCAATCACAAAATCGATACCGTGACGATTCACTGCGTGGTCGGCCAGTGCTCCGTGGAAACCCTCGGCAATGTATTCGCCCCTACTTCCCGGCAAGCGTCCAGTAACTACGGCGTCGGCGTAGACGGTCGTATCGGTATGTATGTCGAGGAGAAAGACCGCTCGTGGTGCTCCTCAAACGCGGCGAACGATAACCGTGCAATCACCATCGAGGTCGCCAGTGATACCAAAGAGCCTTATGCGGTCAATGCAAAGGCCTACGCCGCGCTCATCGACCTGCTCGTTGATATTTGTAAGCGAAACGGTATCAAGGAGCTTGTATGGTCCACAAATAAGGCCGACCGCGTGAATCACAAGAACGGATGCAACATGACCGTACACCGGGACTACGCGAATAAGAGCTGCCCCGGTACATATCTCTATGAACGGCACGCCCAGATTGCCTCTGAGGTCAACAAACGCCTCGGGAGTACGAATATCAAGCCTGAGTCTGAAAAGCCGTCTGGGAGCTTGTATCGCGTCCAGACGGGTGCCTTTAAGGTCAAGGCAAATGCAAACGCCATGCTGGCTAAGGTCAAAGCGAAAGGCTTCGACACCTACATGGTAAAGGTCGGAGACCTCTACAAGATTCAGGTCGGTGCCTTCAAGGTCAAGGCAAACGCAGAGGCCATGCTGAAAAAGCTGCAAGCCGCGGGCTTTTCGGCCTTCATCACTACTGAGGAGGGCGCGGGCAAGTCGGTAGACGAGCTCGCCCGAGAGGTCCTGCAAGGCAAGTGGGGCAACGGCGCGGAGCGCAGGCAGCGGCTTGAAGCTGCCGGGTATGACTACACTGCCGTACAGAAAAAAGTAAATCAGCTCATCTAAGAGATAAGGCCGGAGTCGTTCCTTCGTGGGACGGCTCCGGCCTTTTACTATTTGCGGTAGAAATGCAACGAAAAGTTCGCAGAATCCCGGCAGTTTTGCGCGCTCCCTTTTCTTACCAAACACGGTAAAATAATAATTGTCAAGGGGAAAACCTTGACAAAGAAAAGAGCCCCCGTTGTTCCAGCAACGAGAGCTCAGAAAGGAGGTCAATCATGGACGGCTACTACACCGACTACGGATTCATGGGCTTGGTAAACGGAGAGTACATGCTCTTCGCGACCGACACCGAGTACCTTGAATACGTAACTGACGACTAACCTCGTCCGCTCGAGAGCTCGGCCGGTCTTATAGCCGGCTGAGCTTAAGAGTGTTCATATATTATATCGCGTTCAGGCGAGAAAGTAAACCCTAAGGAGGTAACGATTATGATTTTTACTGTTTACGCAGATAAGGCTGAGGAAGTCAGCAAGCGCCTTGACAAACTCGCTAAAAAAGCTGCCCGCTATAATGTTCCGTTCTCTTACACCATTTCCGACGAACACCCCGAAACGGTTAACGTCTTCGACGACTTCTCTCACAAAGCTGGCTCCTACAAGGTCGCTGCCATTGATTTTGATATTGCTTGCGAAGAGCTTATCAAGGCGAACGGCTGGACTGTTCTCGCTAAGGTCGAGCACGGGGACAAGGGAAATATCGTAAGCTGCTTCGGTAAGCAGAAAGCCCGCGCTGAGTGGTTTACCGCCGATCCTCATTGCGACCATTGCAATACGAATCGCCGGCGCGCCGTTACCTTCTTCATTGAGAACGCCGAGGGCGATACTCGGCAGGTCGGACGCGCTTGCCTGCATGACTACACCGGAATCAGCCCAGCGACTGCCGCTCTCTGGGCCGAAGTGAGAGACCTCTTTCCAGAGGACCTTGATTGCTCTATGGCTGACTGGAATACTCGCCGAGGCGCGCAAATGTTTGAGGTGCGCCAGATTCTCGCCTGCGCTTATGATGCAATTCAGGAATATGGCTACCGCAAAAGCGACGAGCAGGATAGCACGCGGGAAGTTATTATTGATAAGCTCCGCAAGCAAGTAGCCACCTCTGACAAAGCAAGGTCGCAGGCCGAGCTTATCAATAGCTGGCTGCTTGATATTGACTTTGACTCCGCGAGTGACCTTGAGCGTAACTGCTCTGTATTTGCTAAGGGCGAATATGTAACGGTTAAGCAGGTCGGCCGACTGGCGTACATGCCTCTTGCGTATGAGCATTATATGGAGCGCAAAGCACGGGAAGAGCAGAGAGCAAACACGGAAAATACTTCGGTGTATGTTGGCGAAGTGGGTACTCGTCTGACCCTCGACCTGACCGCGGCAGTGCTTCTCACCTCATGGTATAACGACTTCGGTACGACCTATCTTTATAAGTTCGCTGACGAGGCGGGAAACGTCTTTATCTGGTATGCGTCTCGCCCCATTGAGCTTCAAGAGCACATGACACTCAAGGCTACAATCAAAGCTCACAATGAACGGAACGGCGTCAAGCAGACTGTTCTCACGCGTTGCAAGGTGGTTGCGTGATTGATTGAAAGCGGTAAAGCCGCAACGGAAAGTTCGCAGAATCCCGGCTGTTTTGCGCGCTCCCGAAATCAGTAAAACGCGCCATAATAAATAATGTCAAGAGGATAAAACAGAATGCGGACAGCTCCGCCCAGCTCACGAGCTTCAAGCGGTAAGCGCGCTGCGAAAGGTAACCTCTTGACATTAAAAACAAGGAGGCGATAACGTGAAAGTTTACATCGTTCAGGTGATTCCTGAGGCGAGTCTCGGGAAAGTCAGTCAGGAGGGCTACTCGACCTTAGAAAAGGCGCAGGCCTTTGTCGAAAGTCGTTCCGACCGTCCGCAGCAAATCTCGCCATACCTTTACCGCACGGCAAACTTCACCGACTACCTCATTTACGAGGTCAATATCGTCTGAGGAAGATTCGCCCGCAAGGGCGTTTCTTTCGGGTCAATCGCTTTATTGCACTACTTTATTAAAGGAGGTAAATCAATGGCAAAAAGAGTCGGGAAGACCGACGACCAACCTTTTGTAAAGCTCTTCCGAGAACTTACATACCGCTGGACTCCGTGGGAGGTCTGGCAGGACTTCGTTACGATGTACGCTTGCGCTATCTCGAACGCAGTCGACAAGTCCCACTTTGAAAAACGCGAGGAGCTCTACCGCAAGCGAATTCAGAAGTACAACAAGAAGGAGCAGGAGATTTTTCCTCAGCTTGCTGCGGAAGTGGTCCTCGCTCTCGAGAAGAATCCGGAGCAGGACTTCCTCGGAAGTATCTTCATGGCGCTTAACCTCGGCAATGACTCCGGCGGACAGTTCTTTACGCCCTATGATGTTTGCCGAATGATGGCAGAAATGACTTGCGACAACATACTGCCAACTATCAAGGCGAAAGGTTATATCTCAATTAACGACTGCGCTTGCGGCGCCGGTGCTACTCTGATTGCCGGCGTTCACGCCGCCGCTAAGCAGATATGCAAAGCAGGTCTGAACTGGCAGAATCATATTCTCGTGACTGCGCAGGACGTTGACTACACCGTAGCCTATATGTGTTATATCCAGCTCTCCCTTCTCGGCGTCGCCGGTTATATCAAAGTAGGCAACTCACTTACCGAGCCAATGAGCTCAAACGACACGCTGGAGAATTACTGGTTTACACCGATGTACTGCTCCGATGTGTGGACTATCAGAAGGCTTCTCAAGGGCAGAACGCTCTTATAAGCAAATATATTTTTCAGGAGGTTTTTATTATGGCAACTATTACAACGAAAGAGACCCGCGCCTTTGACTGGGCGAATCCGGGTACGCTCAAGGTCGGCGACGAAATCGCCGAAACTCTTAAGGACGGTCGCGAGGTCGTGTTTGTCGTCATGGACGACGGCGTTATCGGGCTGAAGAATCTGCTCGGCTATCACTGCATGAATAAGGACTGGACCAACAAGGGAGGCTGGCTCGCCTGCGATATGCGTCGCTGGCTCAACAGCGAAGTTCTTGCGCTGCTTCCCGACGAGCTGCTCGCCGCCATCAAGCCCCGCAAGTTCGGAGACGAAGAGGACAAGCTCTGGCTCTTCTCTGAGATGGAGGTCTTCGGAGACCATAGCTGGACGGAGAACGACCCCGACCGTGGCTTCCAGTTCGAGTACTTCAAGGACCGCCGCAACCGTATTAAGACCGACAAGGACGGAGACGCGAACTGGTGGTGGGAGCGTTCTCCTCGTGGGAGCGGCTCCGACTACTTCTGCGTTGTGAGCAGCGGCGGCGCCGCGAACGGTGGCAGCGCCAGCGGCGCCGGCGGCGTTTGCTTCGGCTTCTATATCTAATCATCAATCTGTGAATCCGCGGGGCCTTGTGCCCCGCGGTGAAAGGAGAAAGACACTTTGGGACTTAAAGACTTGCGAGAGGCGAAAAACCTCTCTCGCGCTGAGCTGGCAAAAGTCAGCGGAATCCGCTATCAGAAAATTCGTGATATTGAGGTCGGCATTATCAAGCCCGAGAATATCACGCTCAGAACGGCTCTCAAGCTCGCGCAGGCTCTCGACTGCCAGCCTGAGGACCTGACAAAACCGGATAAGGAGGAAAGCGATGTATGAGGAACTGAGAAAGGCCTTCGTTAAGCGGCTCACCGTGGACAGCGACCACCATGGCTGCAGGCGAAAAGACTTCAATCAAGCTATCTTTGACGCTGACGAAGGCTTTGCGTGCTTCAACGGAACGGACCTCGATATGGTCCTTGAAAAGTTTGACGCTGCAGTCCGAGACTTGACTACCTACCAAAATCGGTAGAACTGCAACAAAAAGTTCGCAGAATCCCGGCAGTTTTGCGCGCTCCCTTTTTCTACTGAACACGGTAAAATATAATTGTCAGTTGGAAAACACTGGGAATTACAAAGGAGGCAAACACAATGAAAGACATGAGCATTATCGCTAACAAGAAGATTATCAACAAGGAGACCAACGAGGTCCGTCTGGTCGTGAGCATTGACGAGGAGAATCGCAAGATTCACTCCGTCCCCGTGGACGAGCTTAACGCCGAGCCGAGTATCATGGCTGCTGCAAGCTATGACCGTCGCTGGAAGCTCTACGAAGAGCCCGAGACCGAGGTTGCTGAGCCCGAGACCAAGGCTGCTGCACCTGAGACACATGACGAGCCCATGAAGATGTCAGACGTCGTGACTAAGCTCGAAGGCCTGTTCGACATTCTGAATCGTGTCTACTTCGACAATGCACTGCCGAAACCGGTCATTACCGTTCAGTCTACCCCTAAGGCTTACGGTCATTGCTCTACTAAGAAGATTTGGAAGAGCGAGAACGACGGCCAGTATGAAATCAACATTGGCGCCGAGTTCCTCAATCGTCCGTCCGCTAATACGGCTGCGACGATGTGCCACGAGATGGTCCATCTTTACTGTCTCGTGAATGAGATTCAGGACACTTGCCAGAAGGGTCGCTACCACAACAAGACGTTTAAGGCCGAGGCTGAGGCGAGAGACCTTGAAATCGGTTATGACCGCACGGTGGGCTTCTCCCACACAAATCCGACCGAGGCTTTCAAGAAGACACTCGAGGATAACGGCTTCGTACTTGAGGTCCCGTTCGCCCGCGTTATGCCTGAGGAGAAAGCAAAGGCCGAACGCGAAAAGCCTCACCGCTACGTTTGCCCGGTCTGCGGGCAGGAAGTTAAGACGACCGCCGACCTCAGCCTCATTTGCGGTATCTGCGAGGTCGCTATGGAGAGGGCTGACTAAAAGGACTCCAGAACAGCCCGTATCGCGTCCAAAGTTTTCAGAGGGTAAATCTAAGGACCCCTGAGCTAAAACGCGATACGGGAGGTCTGGGGCTTGCCCGGGGAGGTTTATATGAGAGACGAAGAGTACCTCTTCAAAGAAGATGTACGAGAAAAGGCGATAACAGCCCGGAGCGCTAAGAAGCGCCCCCGGCATAGCGGTTGCCGCCTACCGCAATACACAGCAAAGGAGATGAGAGAGATGAGTGGTCCTACCTACACGCTCAACCTGAAAAAGCGTATCACATACGCAGAGTTCAAGGCTCTTCCCGAGGGCTTGCAGAAAAGCTACGTGCAGAACATCATTGACAAGTACCGCGTCGGCCCTTCGGCACTTGCCGAGCTTATGGGCGCGAACGCCGGTGCGGTCGGCGTTTACCTGAGCAAGAGGGGCTTTTCCTTCAAGCGAGGTTTTCAGCCTACGAAGGACGACCTCGAGAGATTCCGAGAGGACTACGGTATCAGCACGAATGCGCCGACAAAAAAAATAACTTTGGAGAACTTCTCGTTCTGCTTCTCCGGAGCCTTCAATGCGGCGAGCTTTGTAAAGCAAATCAGGGCCTTCGTCCCCGAAGGACAGCTCCTGCGGGTCTCCGTGGCAGTCGAGGTAGTCGAGCCCGAGCCCTCTGCTACTGAGCCTGCTACCGAGGAAAGCCCTTGATTTGCAAGGCTTTTGGCTATCTGGCAGTACTGGTAGTTCGTAAAAACTGAAAAGATTTTTCCAAAAAGTAAAGGGACTTAAAGCGCAATCTCGTCGCCCCCTCGCATTACATGTATATATAAGGAAAATTCGTTAAAACGGACTACCGACTACCAAAAGAAAAAGGACAGGCTCAAAGCCTATCCTTAATCTGGGCCGCAAGTACGAAACCATAAGGCAAGACGACTATCGTCACCTCAGGGGTTCGACCTGCGATTAAATTGGTGGAGATGAGGGGAGTCGAACCCCTGTCCGAAAACCCATCCTCCCGGCTTTCTACGAGCGTAGCCGATATATTTTTTCTCCCCTTGCGCGAGCCTGTCGGCAGGCTTACGTTCGGGCAGTTTCGTTATGCATGACAGATTACGAAACGCTGTGTCTGTTCACGTTCACCGCTGAATGACGCTCCCGTCCGGGCCGCGGTACTCCCGGGGGGAACGGCGGCTGCAATTAAGCAGCTGCTAAAACTGTTTTATTGTTGTCGTTTATTATTTAAACGTTGTGGATTTTAAAGAGAGCCCACTTCTCTGCCCGCTTACCGAAATTCCGGATCCCCGTCGAAATCCTTTCATCCCCGTATTTCCGGCGAACAGTCAACGCCGTATGTTATACAATAAATAATAATCAGATGTTTTTCTCGCCCCTGACCGCGCGTTCAATGCTTCTTGCCGCCGATTTTTTCGCGGCGTCCTCGCGCTTGTCGTAGAGCTTTTTACCCTTGCAAAGCCCCAGCTGAACCTTGGCCTTGCCCTTTTTGAAATACACCGACAACGGAATTATCGCATATCCCTGCTGTTTTGTCAATCCGTAAAGCTTATTTATTTCTTTTTTATGCATAAGAAGCTTTTTCGCTCTCATGGGGTCGCGGTTAAAAATATTGCCGTGTTCGTAGGGCGAAATGTGCATACCGTTTGCGAATATCTCGCCCCCGTCTATACTGCACCACGAATCCTTTAAATTGAGCTTGCCCTGACGGACGGATTTTACCTCCGTGCCGAAAAGCTCGATTCCCGCCTCGTACGATTCGATTACGAAATAGTCGTGATACGCTTTTTTATTCTGCGCGACGGCGCGCGATTCATTTTCGGCCATACAAGCCCTCCTTCGGAGTAATAATTTATTTCAATGTGAATTATTACGGTGAACAGTAAACAGCGAAGAGTGGAGAACGTCGGTGCGAATCCTCACGGATTTGTCATCGTAAAATTATAATAATCGTGTTTTCTAAGAAAACGAAACCGGTTCTTCTCTCTTATCTTCTCTCTGAAAACAATTCATCCGTGAATTGTTTTACATGCTTTCCGGTGCGTTAACCTTGAGAAGCGAAAGAATATTCGCCATTACGTCCTTTGTACACCTGCACAGGAAAAGTCTCGCCGTGCGGAGGTTCTCGTCCTCCACGTCGCACCTGCACGCGTTATAGAATTTATGGAAAAGAGTCGCAAGCTCTATCGCATATCTCGTGATTCTCGACGGGTCGAGAGCCTTTGCGGCGTTCTCGATTTCGCCCGTGAGAGAAGCTATATGGCGAATAAGCTCTTTTTCCTCGTCCGTAGTGAGAAGTTCAGCCTGTTTTTCTGTGCATCCGTCGAATTTAATGCCCTTAGCGTCCGTTTTTCTGAATATTGAGCAAATCCGCGCGTGGGCGTACTGGCAGTAATAAACGGGATTCGAGGAAGATTCCTCAACCGCGAGGTCGAGGTCGAAATCGCAGTGCGTGTTCGCCTCTCTCATATTAAAGAAGAAACGCGCCGCGTCTATGGGAACCTCCTCGAGGAGCGTTACAAGCGTAATAGCCTTACCGCTTCTCTTTGAAGCCTTGATTATTTCGCCGTCCTTTACAAGACGAACCATCTGCATGAGTACGACTTTAAGCCTGTCCGGGTCGACTCCGAGAGCCTGCAGAGCCGCCTTTAATCTCGGAACGTAGCCGTGATGATCCGCGCCGAGAATGTCGATTGCCGTATCAAAATTGCGAATGCAGAGCTTATTGTAATGATACGCAATATCCGGAACGATATAGGTTAAAAATCCGTTGGAACGGACGAGAACAAAATCCTTGTCGCATCCGAACTGCTCGGCTTTGAACCATACCGCGCCGTCTTTTTCATAAGTATAACCCTTTTCGGTCAGAAGCTTTACGACATTTCTCGCGGCTCCGGACTCGTGGAGCGTGCTTTCCTTAAACCATGTGTCGTATTTGATTTTATATTTAAGAAGATCTCTTTCGAGTCCCGCGATATTGAGCGGAAGCGCGTAGTCGACAAGAGCCTTTTTGCGCTCCTCGTCGGAAACGTTCATATACCTGTCGCCGTGAAGCTCTGCAAAAGCCTTTGCATGGTCGATAATATCCTGTCCGTGGTAGGAATCCTCGGGCATTTCGATTCCGTCTTTGAATAACTGCTGATATCTCAAATCGAGCGACAGCCCGAATTTTTCAATCTGATTTCCGCCGTCGTTTATATAGAATTCGCGTTCTGTGTGATATCCCGCCCATGTAAGAACCTCTGCAAGACAGTCGCCCATCGCTCCGCCTCTTGCGTTGCCGACGTGCATGGGACCTGTCGGGTTTGCCGAAACGAATTCAACGAGAGCCTTTTTGCCCTTGCCCATTTCGGAATGACCGTACATTCTGCCCTTTTCGTTTTCGTCCATGAGAATATCGGCATAGTATTTCGGGCTTAAACGGAAATTGATAAATCCGTTTACGTTCTCTATCGAATTAAAATATGTGTTGTCAAGCTCCGCGTTATCGACGAGCGCGGCGGCAATTTTAACGGGAGGCATTCTGAATACCCTTGCGGAAGCCATTGCGGCGTTTGTCGAGTAGTCTCCGTGCGTTCTGTCCGCGGGAATTTCGACCTTGAATTCGGGGAGTTCGCCCTCGCCGAGCGCGTCCGATTCGCCCGCTTTTTTCGCGGCGTTTTTAATTATTTCCGTTATCTGTTCTTCCGCTTTTTTTACTATATAGCTCAATTTATTTCATCCTTTCCGCCGTCGGCGGTAACAATTATTGTCATTTCGTTTTCGGCGGCGTAATCGCCGTAGTAATCTATCGTATATTTTAATTTTAACTCTCCGCTGCCGTTTTTGACGGTGCTTTTTACCTGCTTGCCGTAAATCCCTATCAGAAGCTCGCCGTACGGGGTCCTGTAAAAACAGCTTTGACGTTTTCCGCGTTCTATAATCAATTCCGACGAATACGCTCCGCTTCTGACGACGGAAACGCTGTCGCCGTTCTTGACTCTTATCGTCGTGTGGCACGTATTTTCCTCGTCGAAACGCTCGTCGTAGCATATCATATACGTGTCCGTATGTCCGTGAATGACGTAACCCCTCGTCGTAATCTCCACGCTCTCCGAGCCGTCGGGCGTGGTCTGTTTGTCCTTTACTGCAATTAACGCTTCGGTTTTCATGCTTCGCGTTCAATCGCCGAATTGAGAAGTCTGTCGATAAGATCGGGGTATTTTATACCGCACTCGTCAAAGAGCTTCGGGTACATGCTTATCGGAGTAAAGCCCGGCAGGGTGTTTATTTCGTTGAATTTAACCTTTCCGTCGGACTGCACGAAAAAGTCGACTCTTGAAAGCCCGGTGCAGTTGAGCGATTTGAATATTTTAACGGCGAGAGAGCGTATTTCTCCGCTTGTTTTCTCATCCAAAGGGGCGGGGATGAGAAGAACGGAGCTGTCGTTTTTATATTTAGCGTCGTAATCGTAGAATTCGTTTGCGGGCTTTATCTCACCGACAACGGAAACTGTCGGATTGATGCTGCCGAGTACGGCGCACTCAACCTCTCTGCCGGCGATACATTCCTCAACGACGATTTTTTTGTCGTATTTAAACGCCTCTTTTATTGCGTTTTCGAGTTCTTTTTTGTCCGAAGCCTTTGCGACGCCTACGGACGAGCCGGTGTTCGCCGGCTTTACGAATACGGGACAGCCGAGCTTTTCAAAACAATCGTTTAAAAACGCGGAGCCGTTGTCTGCGTATTCGAATTTATCGATTTTAAGCCACTTTGCCTGCGGGACGTTTTCGTAGTCGGCAAGGGCGTTCGTAACCGCCTTATCCATACACACCGCGCCGGCTAAGTTGTCGCAGCCGACAAACGGAATTCCGGCAAGGGTCAAGAGCGCCGCAACGGTGCCGTCCTCGCCGTTTCTGCCGTGCAGAACGGGGAAGCACACGTCGACGTCTATAATCCTGCCGTCCTCGACAATAACCTGCTTAGAGCCGTAATCAATGTTTATGTAAGCCTTAAGAGAACCGGGAATCCAGTCGTCCGACTCGATTTTATCCGTATCGCCCTCGAACAGACGCCATTTGCCGTCTCTCGTGATGCCGAGGGTTACTATATTGTATTTTTCGCGCGGAATGTTTCTGACGACCGAAGAAGCCGAAAGAAGCGAAACCTCATATTCGCTCGATTTTCCGCCGAAAAGAACAAGAACCGTTTTCATATTTGTTTCCTCCCGGGCATATAAGCCCATGTTCTATATATATTATCATATAATAAACGATAATACAAGAAAAAAATAATCTACTCTCGAAAATATTGTTTTCGTCAAAAATTTTTTTGTTAAAAAAATCTTTGACAAACCGTTCTGTATATGATATTATAAATACGCTAATGCCCGAGCCTCGGATATGGGAGACAGGCTTTTTAATGAAAAGCGGTTTCACCCGCCCTGTCTGGGACTTGCGGTTATGCAAATATTTTAAGAGGTGAAAAAAATGACTCAGGCAGAGAAACAGGCAATTATGGCAGAGTATGCCACTCACGAAGGCGACACCGGTTCGCCCGAGGTACAGATCGCTGTTCTTACCAAGAGAATAGCCGACCTTACCGAGCATCTCAAGACCAACCAGAAGGACCATCATTCAAGACGCGGACTTCACAAGATGGTAGGTCACAGAAGAAACCTTCTTGCATATCTTCAGAAGACCGATATCGAAAGATACCGTTCTATCGTTGCAAGACTCGGACTTCGTAAATAATTGTCAACACGGGCGGCGCGCTTTTCGGTTCGCCGCCCTAAAATCAGTTTTTATTTAATTTATGAGGAGCCTTCGCCGGAAAATGTTTAATGTATAATGTACAATTCAGAGTCCGCTGTCACGACGGGCTGTGAATTGTACATTGACGGAAAATATCCGCGCGGAGTCTCCCGGATTCAAATTTAAGAAAAGGAGACAAAAAAATGTTTGAAGACTTCAAAGTATTCAAAACCGAGCTTGCCGGCAGACCTCTCGTTGTAGAGACCGGCAAAATGGCTCAGCTTGCCGGCGGTTCGTGCCTTATCCGCTACGGCGAGACGGAGGTTCTTTGCACCGCCACCATGTCGGACAAGCCCAGAGAGGGCGTAGACTTCTTCCCCATGTCGATTGACTTCGAGGAGAAGCTTTACTCCGTAGGTAAAATCCCCGGCTCTTTCCAGAGACGTGAGGGCAAGGCGAGCGAAAAGGCTGTTCTTGCGGCGAGAGTTATCGACAGACCTATCCGTCCTCTCTTTCCCAAGGATATGAGAAACGACGTAGGCATCGTAGCTACCGTTATGTCGGTAGATCCCGACTGTCTGCCCGAAATCACGGCTATGATAGGCGTTTCCATCGCGCTTTCAATTTCCCCGATTCCGTGGGCGGGTCCCATATCGGGCGTTTCGGTAGGACTTGTTGACGGCGAGTATGTCATCAACCCCACAGCCGAGCAGAGAGACAGAAGCGAAATGGCTGTTACCGTAGCTTCGACCGACGAGCTTATTGCAATGATCGAGGCGGGCGCGAACGAAATAGACAACGACACCATGTTCAACGGTATTATGCTCGCTCACAGGGAAAATCAGAAAATCGTTGAATTCATAAAGGGTATTCAGTCCGAAATCGGCAAAAAGAAAGTCGAATTCGTATCAAACGACCCCTCTCATGAGCTTTTCGAGGCTGTTAAGGAGTTTGCAATCGACGACGTTAAAGCCGCTCTCGACACCGACGATAAGAGAATCAGGGACGAGGGACTTCTCCCAATTTACGAGAGAGTTCATGCTGAATTCGACGAGAAATTCCCCGAGGAAGCGGAGAAAATCGACGACTGCATGTATAAATTACAGAAATTTATCGTCCGCCGCTGGCTTCTCGACGAGGGCAAGCGTGTAGACGGCAGAGGTCTTGACGATATGAGACCGCTTAACGCTCAGATCGACCTGCTTTCGAGAGTTCACGGCTCGGGCATGTTCACCAGAGGTCAGACCCAGGTTCTCACCGTTGCAACGCTCGGCGCTGCGCGCGACGCACAGATGCTCGACGGTATCGACGACGAGGATACAAAGAGATATATTCATCACTACAACTTCCCCTCATACTCCGTTGGCGAAACGAAGCCCTCCAGAGGTCCCGGCAGACGTGAGATCGGTCACGGCGCGCTTGCCGAAAGAGCGCTTCTCCCCGTTATCCCCTCCGTTGAGGAGTTTCCCTATACTATAAGACTTGTTTCCGAGGTTCTCTCCTCGAACGGCTCGACCTCGCAGGCTTCTATCTGCGGTTCTACGCTTGCTCTTATGGCCGCCGGCGTTCCGATTAAGGCTCCCGTAGCCGGTATTTCCTGCGGTCTTGTAACCGAGGGCGACCGCTTCATCACCATGGTTGATATCCAGGGACTTGAGGATTTCTTCGGCGATATGGACTTCAAGGTAGGCGGAACGAAGAAGGGTATTACCGCTATTCAGATGGATACAAAGGTTCACGGTCTTACCCCCGAAATCGTTAAGGAGGCTTTCGAAAAGACATACAAAGCCCGCTGCAAGATACTTGACGAGGTAATGCTTCCCGTTATTCCCGAGCCGAGAAAAGAGCTTTCAAAATACGCTCCCAAGATGCTCACTACGAAGATTGACGTTGACAAGATCGGCGACGTTATCGGCAAGCAGGGCAAGGTTATACAGAAGATCTGCGCAGAGTGCAACTGTAAGGTTGACGTTGAGGAGGACGGCTCCATCTTCATCACCGCTACGGATATCGACGACGCGCACAGAGCTCTCGATATTATCGAGACTATCGCAAAGGATCCCGAGGTCGGCGCAATTTACAAGGGCGTCGTAACCAGACTCATGTCGTTCGGCGCATTCGTTGAGATCGCTCCCGGTAAAGAAGGTCTTGTACACATCAGCCAGCTTGACGTCAAGAGAACCGAAAAGGTTGAGGACGTTGTAAACGTAGGCGACGAGATAATCGTTAAGGTTCTCCCCGTAGACGATCAGGGCAGACTTAACCTTTCAAGACGCGACGCGCTTATCGAGGTTGAGGGACTTGTTCCCGAGAACAACGTTTCGGACGCTCCGAGAAAACCCCGCAGGGATTTCAAGGGCGGAAGAGACAGAAAACACGGCAGAGACTGATAACGTGAAATAAAATTACGGGGTTCTGGCTGTTCGGAACCCCGATTTTTTCGATAATATTTAAAAAAACCGCCGTATGATTTTACGGCAGTTTTTTGTTCGTTCTTAAATATTATTTCTTATTCTTCTTTTTAATCTTATTGAGTCCGGCGTTGATTTCGAGAATCTGCTCCTTCGTAAACAGGCCGCCCGCCATCATGCACACGCGTTTTACCGTAAAGCTTTTGCCCATGTCGATAAGGCTTTTGTTTATCTTCATGCCCGACGCCATGTCCGCCATGCCTCCGGTCGAGCCTTTTTTATTCTTCATCGTTTTTTTGACCATGAGTGCGATTTTTACGGCTAAAATTTTACCCTTGAACGTCGAAAGGATATCGCCGATCGTGTCGTTTATGCTCATATATCCGCTCGGAGTCTCGATTTCGAACCAGTTTATGACCGCCGATTCGTCCCTGAGAATATAACTCTCGTCGGGCTTTTCGACTTTTCTTATAACACTCTCGTCGACGCATTCGCCCGCCTTCGCGGTGAGCTTCGTCTCACCCTCGTTTTTAACATTGTAATAGAAAAACGGGTATCTGTCTTTTTTCCGAACGCCGAGACTTTCACCGTTTGCGAATAATTCGACCTCGGGCTGATTCGTATAAACGGTAACCTTCGTTACGTCCTCGGTTCTGTTTACATATCGTTTTGAGCATATATGAACGAACGGCTCGTCGGACAGCCACGCCTTATATGCGTAGAACGCGTCCTTTTTATGCTTTCTGTCGAATGTGACAAGCCCCTTGTGGTTCATGCCGTTTTCTCCGCCCTCGCTCCTCGCGTCGGCGGCAAAGTCGAACATATTCCAGACGTGCGTCGCCCATATCCACTTGCGTTCGTCTAACTGTTTTATAACGTCCTCGTGGTACAGAGCCTGATACTCCTCCGTATAATCGCCCTGCTCGGGAGCGGACGTATGCCAGTTGAGAGCCTCACAGCCGTACTCGCTCAAACCGACGGCTTTATCGGGGTATTTCTTGTGGAATTTATCGAACCACGCGCCGTACATGTCGGTTTTTCCGCCGTACCAGCCGAAATAGTGGTTATACGATACGACGTCGGAGATTTTTGCATACTCGCAGTCGGGGTCACACATGCTCAGAACCGCTGTTACGGTCTTTCTGCTCGGGTCGAGTCTGTGAACGAGGTCGTTTAACTTCTTATGATTCGAAATAAGCGACAGGTCGTTCGCGCCGTTCATGGTTATCTCGTTGGAAAGTCCCCATACGACTATGCTCGGGTGGTTGATATTCTGACATATAAGCTCCGTCATCTGCGAAACGGTATTGGCTTCGCCGTTGGGCATATGCCTTGAAATATAAGGGATTTCAGCCCAAACGACCATTCCGCGTTCGTCGCATAAATCATAAAAAGTCTGACTGTGCTGATAGTGAGCGAGTCTTATTGTATTCGCGCCGACCTCACAGATAAGGTCCATGTCCTCTCTGTGCTCCTTTTCGGTCAGAGCGTTGCCTATTCCCGGTCTGTCCTGGTGACGTGAAACTCCGCGCAGGGGGTATTCTTTTCCGTTTAAAATAAATCCTCTCTGCGAATCGATTTTGTACGTTCTCAGTCCGAAACGCGAGGAAATAACGTCCTTTATCTCTCCGCCGACGGTCAGGTATGCCGTCATTGTGTATAAATACGGATCCTTTACGCCGTTCCATAGGTGAATATTGTCAAGCTTTATAATTGTTTTCGCGTTTTTCGCGTCAGTCTCGGCGGACGAAATCTCATTGCCGTCCATATCGGTTATAACGAATTTAACGAGAGCGTCTTTATCCGATTTTACGTACGCTTCCGTGTGTACTTCAGCCGAATTTCCGTTTATTTTCGGGATGATTTTAATGCCCGGCGCGCCGTAGTATTCGAGGTCAAAATGCTCCTCGCTTACGCCTATAATGCTGACGTCTCTGTAAATTCCGCCGTAGAACGTAAAGTCGGCCATCTGCGGATAAACGAAGTCGTTCGGTGAATTGTCGGCAGAAACCGCAAGGATATTTTCGTCCTTTATATCGTCAAGCTTTACACAAAATGCGGAATATCCGCCGTCGTGCGTGAAAATTTTTCTGCCGTTGAAATATATTTCCGCGCTTGAATTTACCGCCTCGAAGCGTATAAATTTAACCTGAGCATCGCCGAGTTCGGCGCGCGTGAGCTTCTTCAGATACCAACATTTTCCGCGATAGTAGTCGTTTCCGCCGTCCTGTCCGTCGACGCCGTTCCACGTGTGGGGCAGGTCGACGTGTTCCCAATTGCCGGGAAGCGTTTCCGGGACGGATTTTGCCGTTTTTGAAAACAGCCAGTCTTTATTTATATTTATAATTTCTCTCATTTTATTTTTCCTCCGAACCGGGAATTTCATTTTTGTTCTCGAATTCGATAAGCTCGTCTGCGTACTTTTCCTCGTCGGCGTCACGCGCGTTGTCGTCAAGCTTATAGAGGAAGTGCATGCTTATAAGACTTATCAACGCTCCGATAAACGGTAAAAACGCCGTTACGAAGTAGATTTTTTCGTCTACGCCCGCAGCCTGTTCGAGCGCGCCTAATTTTTCGTCGTAGCCTGTCGCGCCGATTGCGAACGATACGATTGACGCGCCTATGCCCTGTGCCGCCTTGCGGAAGAACGAATACGTGGCGTAAATCGAGCTTTCCTCTCTTCTGCCCGTTTTGCGTTCCTGATAGTCGATACAGTCGGCGACGAGAGCCCACATCAGAGTCATGTAGAACGCCGCGCCGAACATAGCGAGAGCGACGAGCGCTATCCATATAAACGGATTTTTAATTTTGACGAACGCCGCAACGCCCGAAGCAGCGGCAGAGAGAAGGAACGGGTATGTGCAGAGCTGTTTTTTTGTGAATTTTTTAAGCGCGGGCTTTGCTAACAGAATTCCTATCGCGACGGGACATCCCGCAAGCATTGACGCTATCGTAATAAGGTTCGTGTTTTTGAAATAACACATGAAAATGTACGGCATACTCGTCGTGACCGTCATCATCAGCGCGATATATGCTACGGTTGAAACGGTTACGCCGAGCATATGCTTGTTACGTAAAAACGCCTTGAGAGTTTTTATATAATTTATCTTCTGTGCCTGCGAGGGAGCTCCTGCGGTGCGCTCGGTCGTCATTCTGCAAAGCAGTTGAAATGCGATAAGCCCGAGAATACCCATTACCGCTACGAATATTATAAATATGTTTCCGCGCGGATTGTCGTTTTCGTCATAGACGATAAGCGGGAGGATTATCATAATCGGAATCTGTGCCGCCATCGCGCCTATGCTTCGCCAAGTCGACAAATCGCTCCTGCCGGCGGGGTCGGACGTGATGCACGACTGCATCGAGCCGTACGGAACGTTTACGCTCGTGTACGCTACGCTCCATATGCAGTAAAGCCCGAGACACATTGCGATTTTGACCCAATACGGCGCGTTCGGGACGTAAATAAACATTAAAATGCTCGAAATCAAAAGCAGGGGGCTTGCCTTTAAAATCCAGGGCTTGAATTTGCTTCCGCTTTTTCCGGGCTTTGAAGCGTCGCACAGAGAGCCGATTATCGGGTCGTTTACCGCGTCGAATATTTTACCGAGCAAAATCAAAACCGCGAAATGCTCCGGCTTGATTTTCATGCACGTTACGTAGAAGATCATAAGATAGCTGTTGATGAACGCAAAGCTCATGTTGCATCCGAAGTCGCCGAACGCATAGCCTATTTTGTCGCGCATACCGAACGGACGTAAATTTTTTTCGGAATTCATATAAAAACCTCCTTCAAGTGATTTATGTTTATTATATACTGTTTATGATAAATATGCAATGCATTTTTCGGATAATATCACATAACAAATATAATGAAAAACATATTTCGCGGTGATATAATTTATTATGAGGTTTTATATATGAAAAGAAAAAGGATAATCGTTCGTCCGACTCAATACATATTGATAGGATTTTTAATTATAATTATAACCGGAAGCGTTCTTTTATCCCTGCCGGTAAGCGCCGCCGACGGCGTAAGGGTTGAATATATCGACGCGCTTTTTACCGCGACGACTGCCTCGTGCGTTACGGGGCTTGTCACTGTGCCGACTTTTTCGACGTGGAGTACGTTCGGACAGGTAGTTATTCTTATTCTGATTCAGATAGGGGGCTTCGGCGTGGTCGGCGTGGTGTCGTGGTTTATGACCGCGGCGCACAGAAAGGCGGGACTCAGCGAGCATATCAGAATCAGCGAGGCGTTTAATTTAAACACGCTCTCGGGGCTTTCCGCATTTGTAAAAAAGGTCGTGTACGGCACGCTTCTTGTTGAGGGTGTCGGTGTGCTTATGTATATGCCGGTATTCGTCCGCGACTTCGGATTAAGAGGAATATGGATTGCGGTTTTTAATTCCGTTTCGGCGTTCTGCAACGCGGGTATCGATATTATCGCGCCGGACAGCTTAAGCCGTTACGCACTTGACCCGATTGTCAATCTGACAACGTGTCTGCTTATAGTATTCGGCGGAATCGGCTACGTCGTGTGGTGGGATTTTATAAGAGTTTTTGAATTAATGAAGGGGCAGAAGCGCAGAAGGTTTTTCTCCCGTCTTACGCTTCACAGCAAAATCGCGCTCACCGCGACTGCGGTTTTGATATTTTCCGGTGCGCTCGGCTTTTTCATATTCGAATACGACAATCCCGCGACGATAGGAAATCTGCCGTTGTCCGGCAAAATTCAGGCTTCGTTCTTTCAGTCGGTTACGACGAGGACGGCGGGATTCTTTACGATAAATCAGAAGGAATTAACATCCGCGTCGTCGTTTCTGTCGCTTATATTAATGTTCATAGGCGGTTCGCCCGTCGGAACCGCGGGCGGAATCAAGACCGTGACTGCGGCGGTGCTTGTGTCGACGGCGTTTTCGGTTATTAAAAATAAAAATTCAACGGATGTTTTCAACCGCAAAATCGCCGATATATATATTAAGAAAGCGGCCGCCGTTACATGCTTTTCGTTCATTACGGTTTTTGCCTCAACCGTTCTTCTCTCGTCTGTCAGCGGGGGAGATCCGATGGACGTTATTTATGAGACTGTCTCCGCGGCGGCTACGGTCGGATTAAGCCGTGATTTTACTCCGACGCTGTCCGCTTTTGGAAAGCTTATAATAACCGTGACGATGTACTTCGGCAGGGTAGGTCCCATATCGTTTGCGGTCGCGCTTACCGGCAGACAGAAGAATTCGAATTCGGTAAAGAACCCCGAAGAGGAAATCAGCGTCGGGTAGGAAATGTTAAAAACGCCCGGACCGCAAAAAGCCGTTGTAATATAGGCGGTTGAGGTTCGGTTGATTCGTTCCGAACGCTTTTTTCTAATTCTCTAAATGATAAAAAACAGTGAAAGGATTGTTTTCCTGTTTTGGTATTTGTATTCGGTGAACGATATTGATGCAAATTCTGACGGATTTGTCATTATGAATTGTATTTTTTTTTGGAGTTGTTGATTATGAAATTACATAAAAATTACGCCGTGCTGGGACTGGGCAGGTACGGCAGAGCAGTTGCCGAAGAGCTTGTCAGAAGCGGTGCGGAGGTTCTGTGCGTCGATATGGATCCGGAGACGGTCGAGGACGCGGCGGCGTATCTTCCCGTGTGCAAGTGCGCGGATATCACCGACCCGGGTGTTCTCGATAAGCTCGGAATCTCGAATATAGACGTTGCGGTTATCGCCATGGGCGGTAATTTCGAGGCGAGCGTTATGGCTGCCATGCTTTGCAGAGAGGCGGGCGTCGGCGAGGTCATTGTTAAGTGCAGGGACGAAATTCACAGAAAAATAATGCTGAAAACCGGTGCGGACAAGGCTCTCGTTCCCGAGCACGAGTCGGGCGTAAGACTTGCGAAAAACCTGATGTCTGCGGGATTTATCGACATGGCGGAGATTTCCGACGAGGTTTCCGTCGTCGAGATGGAGACAAAAAGCGAATGGGTCGGAAAAAGCCTTGCGGAGCTTAAATTAAGGGATAAATACTCGCTCAATGTCGTAGCCGTTAAAAAGGGCTCCGACGTTACGACGGATATCGCGCCGCACGCCCCTATTGAAGCCGGGTCAAGCCTTATCGTCGTGGCAAAAACGGATAAGCTCAGAAAATTGATGTAGCAAAGCACGATTTACGGGATACGGAATTTCCGCCCGACGCTCGTGATTTTTTGAACGGATAATATGAAACAAATCGGAGCCGTCCGTTTGGGACAGCCCCGATTTTATTATTTATACTGTTATTCTATTCGAGTAAATCCGTAAGCTTGACGGAATCGAAATACTCATTTGTAATTCTGTTGAACTCCGCCCACATTTTTGCCGTCCGGCACTGCTCGCGGTGCTCGCACGGCTCTGTTTTTTCGGAAACGCACGCTACCGGCGCGAGATCGCCCTCGGTTACGCGCAGGATCTCCCCTACGCAGTATTCCGACGGAGATTTCGACAGCCTGTAGCCGCCGCCCTTGCCGTGAACCGCCTCGACGAGTCCCGTTTTTGTGAGCGCGGGCATTATCTGTTCCATATATTTTTGTGATATACTCTGACGTTTGGCTATATCCTTCATCGGGATGTAACCGCCGTCGTCGTGTATTATGAGGTCGAGAAGCACGCGCAGAGCGTACCTGCCTCTTGTAGAAACCATCATGTCAAACACCCCGAAAACAATAATTTACCGCGTTGCACGCAATAAATTATTGCAGTGAACAGCAGGCAGCGGGCAGCGGTCAGAAATTACGTAATACTGACTGCTGACAACCGACCGCTAATCACTGAAACAACAATTTATCCCGGCAAATTATTGTTTAATCCCTTTTTTCTTATAATAATCGTCGATTGCCGCCTTGATTGCTTCCTCTGCCAAAACCGAGCAGTGCATCTTGTGCGCGGGAAGTCCGTCGAGAGCCTCGGCAACAGCCTTATTCGTAAGCGTAAGAGCCTCCGACAGGGGCTTGCCCTTGATAAGCTCTGTCGCCATTGAGCTTGAAGCGATTGCGGAGCCGCAGCCGAATGTCTCGAATTTAACGTCCGTTATAATATCGTTGTCTATTTTAAGATATATTTTCATTATATCTCCGCATACGGCGTTGCCTACCTCGCCTACGCCGTCGGCATCTTCGATAACGCCTACGTTACGGGGATTTGTGAAGTGATCCATTACCTTTTCGCTGTATAATGCCATTTTAATTACCTCTTTACTTAGCTAAAATAAATTCCTTTTCTCCGTCGACTTTTTCGCGCCACAGGGGAGACATACTGCGGAGTCTGTCGATAACCTTGGGGATTACGTCGAGCATGTAGCCGACTTCCTCATCTGTGTTATTCTCGCACAGCGAAAGTCTTAACGAGCCGTGCGCGATTTCGTGCGGTCTGCCGATAGCGAGCAGGACGTGGCTGGGCTCGAGCGAACCCGACGTGCATGCAGAGCCGGACGAAGCGCATATACCGTCAGCGTCGAGCAATAGCAGTATGCTCTCGCCCTCAATGCCTTCGAAGCAGAAGCTTACGTTTCCCGCAAGTCTGTTTACCTCGTCGCCGTTGAGCGTCGAATACGGAATCTTTTTAAGTCCGTTTATAAGTCTGTCCCTTAATGCGGAGACTTTAGCTTTATTTTTATCAATATTGGCGCATGCCTCTTCGAGAGCCGCCGTCATTCCCATGATTGCGGGGATGTTTTCCGTACCGCCTCTCTTGCCTCTCTCCTGGGCTCCGCCCTCGATAATATTCGTAAGGTTTATGCCCTTTCTCGCATAGAGAATACCGATACCCTTAGGTCCGTGGAATTTATGAGCCGACAGAGAGAGCATGTCGATATTCATATCCTTAACGTTTATATGCTCGTGACCTGCGGCCTGAACCGCGTCGGTGTGGAACAGAACGCCCTTGTCCTTGCAGACCTTTCCGATTTCGGAAATGGGGAGAATCGAGCCTATCTCGTTATTTGCGAACATTGTCGTAACAAGGCAGGTGTCCTCTCTTATCGCCTTTTCGACCTGCTCCGGGGTGATGTTTCCCTTTGCTCCTACGTCGAGAAGCTCGATTTCAAAGCCCTGTTTTTCAAGCTTTTTAAGCGTATGAAGAACCGCGTGGTGCTCAAATGCCGTTGATATGATGTGCTTTTTTCCCTTTTTCGCGCCTATCATCGCGGCGGATATGATCGCCTGGTTGTCCGCCTCGCTTCCGCCCGAGGTGAAATATATTTCCCTCGCTTCGCATCCGAGGCACCTTGCGGCTCTTTCTCTTGCGTCGCAGAGAGCCTCGTTTGCCTTCTGTCCGACAGTGTGGAGACTCGACGGGTTGCCGAAAATTGTTTCCATATAGGGGAGCATAGCGTCTATCGCCGTACGGCTCATCTTAGTCGTGGCGGCGTTGTCTGCGTATACGTTCATGATAAATCCTCCAGTCATATATAAAGGTTAAATGCCGTACCGACATTTACCTATCTTTTTCATAGGTTAGTATAGCACCGCCAACCTACCTTGTCAATAGGTAAATAATTTTTCGCTATTTTTCCCGTATTTGATGAAAAATATACGCGTTTTTCCGTTTTAATTATAAAAAATATCCTATAAATCAGATAAATTAGGATTCGGAATGTGACGTAAAGGTATGCTAATTGTAAATAAAATGTTAAATATTTTCAAACGCCTTTATTTTCATAATAAAATAAACTAAAATAGTCTTAACTATCAGTGTTTTATGTTACTCATCACTAAAAACGGAGGTATTGATATGCGAAAAACAAGAAAAAGAGTTCTGGAGCTCCTTGCTTTCGTCATGGTCGTTTTGACAGCTGTGTCATGTATCAGCTTTCTTGCGCCCATAGCGGCTTCGGCGGCGGTGCAGGATCCGACTCTTACTGATTTGACGTTCGTTGTACCCGAGGCGATTTATCTTGCGCCCAACAGCGCGTCGCTTACGAGCGCGACTTCGTCATCATTCCAGTATTATGTAAACAATACTGTTACGGGAGCCGCCGAATCGACGGCGGGCACGACGGGACGCGTGTACTATAAGTACGACGGCGCGTCGAACGCGACTCTGACGTATAAATTCCTTGACAAAAACCTTTCGGCTCTTTCGGGGGGAAGCATTACGCATCCGTCCTCGCTTACGAGCGGAACGGCAGGTTCGATCACTGCGGGTATGTCTCCCTCGCTCGGCGCGAACGTAACGGGATGCTACATACAGTGGACGTTAAAGTTCACCGACGCAAAGGATTCGAACAAACAGAAAAACGCGATTGCGTATACTTATGTATATAAGCCCAACGTAATGCCCGCGGCGGGCGGCGCGGACGCAGGTGCGGGCGCAGGCGGTGCAAACTGGGCAGGTAATATCACGTGGATTTCCGGTGTTCACAGCGTTTCCTATATAGCCGGCAACGGTGAGGGAAACGAGGATTACGACGACAAAGGCGATTACTTCGCGTATATCACCGGAGACAGAGGCTTCTCGGCATTTATTCAGAAGGATAATCCCGCCTACATGGGCTCGACGAGGGTCACAAGCGGAACGAAGGCTAAAATTAATTCCTCAAGCTGGACCTCCTCGACCGCCGGCGCCGATATGCAGTATGTCGTATACGGCGGTACGAAAACCTCTGATGCCGCGCATATTACTACGGCAGGAAGCAACAACTCCGGCGGAGCATGGGGTTCGCCCAACGCCGGCTCCAACGTGTTCTCGGTAAGAAACCTCGAATGGGGCAAATACAGACGTAACGCGAAAAAGGTTACCGTTACCTGTACCTCGGACGCGGTTGCGAATATTACGATTGACTCGAGCCGTTACTCGAATCTTAAGGATATTCCCCAGCTTGCCGTCGGTATGATGGTTACCGACGACGAGAAATCAAAGGGCGGCTCCGGAAACTGGTATGTTGCGGACAGCACGGGGCAGACCGGCTTCAGAACGAATACATGGTATGACAACGAAAACAGACTTAAGCAGGTTTATGATTTTAAGAATTATATGATCGCCGGAGAATCTACCTCGTGGGATAATATGTCTCATGACGAGACAGAGGGACTCCGTTATGCCGGTGCATGGCCGCGTACGATTTCCGAAAGCACTCCGATGTATACGATTCACGGTTTCTACGGAAATAAAGATAAATCGATAAACGGAAGCTACTACGCAACGAGCCACACGTTTGTCGACCTCAAGGCGACTTATTATAATAAGGCTGCTCTCCGTACAGCCGTTCAGAACGCATTAAAGGCATTCCCGAACTTCTCGGTTACTTCCGATTCCTACGCTACGAGCGCGTTCGAAAGCTCGCAGACAAATTCCCGGTGGAATTCATTTGTAAATGCATATAAGAACGCATATAAAGCTCTTACTCAGGTTGACGGCACCTCCGTTGACGTCGCAAATCTTGCGAAAAACCTTAACGACGCCGTAGCCGCATTGAGCGTAAGAACTACGTTCAATCCCAACGGCGGTACAATAAACGGTTCGTCCTCCGCATATACCACCGGCTGGCAGGTTATCGGTAAGAACGCGAACATCTCCGTGGATTACTCCGGCTTTGTACCCGTAAGACCCGGATATGTATTCAAGGGCTGGGCGGATACCGCAAACGCATCGACGGGCGATACCTCCAATCCCCTTACCGTAGGTCATACAAAGACTCTTTACGCGATTTGGGAGAAGAAGACTCTCGATATCAATTTCGACAATATGTTCAGTTTAAGCGACTGGTCATATAACTCGATTTCTTCGACTCTTAATAATAAGACCGACGCGAGCGTCACCGTTGACAGAAATGCGGGTACGATTACCGTTAATACGGGCGCGAATTCCGGCACTGACGTATATACGCAGTACGGCACGGCGGACTGCTACAAGGTAAAGGTTGAGCCGAACACTACATACAGACTTCAGTTTGACTATACGACGACGGCAGGCGCACAGGCGTTTGTATTCTCGTACAATCTTTCGAATCAGCCCGTTAATTTCGCCGGTATTTCGAATCCCCACATGGGCGTTTATCCGACCGGCTCCGGTTCGAGCGGAATCACGTTTACTACGAGTTCAACAACCGAATATGTACAGTTCCGTTTCGGCAACACGGCGAAGAACGATAACTCCGTATTCTCTAATATAAAGGTATATAAGAATTCTGCTCCGTTTACCGAGATAACCTATCCCGCCGTAAGATGGGCGTATACGTACGATTCCTCGACAACGGCGACGGGACTTATCACCCCCGTACGCAACGGCTACACGTTCGACGGATGGTATACCAACGTAAACGGCGTCGGCACAAAATACACAACCGCTACCAACGTTCCGAGCTCGAGTATTACACTCTGGTCAAACTGGACTCTCGATACATACAATCTTATTCTTGATTCCAACGGCGGAACGAATGCGGACAATATCACTTACGATATAACAAAGACCGTTCAGCTCCCGACTCCGACGAGAACCGGCTACACTTTCGCAGGATGGAAGCCGAGCGCGGACTCCGGAAACTGGAGCGCGTCAACGGCTTACACGGGCGAGCTTACGAGGATGTACGGCAACGCGACCCTCGTTGCTCAGTGGAATCCTATCAGCTATACTATTAATTATTTAAGCGGAACGGGCGAGAGCACAAGCGTTACCGTAAAATACGACGAGACGGTTTCTCTTATAGAAAATCCGTTTACGAAGCAGTGTTCGGAATTCACCGGCTGGCTTCTCTCTACCGATTCTAATATTTATCAGCCGGGCACCTCCGTTTCGAATCTTGCCGAGGGCAGCGGCGACGTCGTTTATCTGACGGCACAGTGGGAGTGGGCGCACACTTATGTGGGCGTGGTTACGACTCCTCCCACGAGAACGAAAACGGGCGTTATGACAAACACCTGCTCCGTATGCGGTGACTCCTACACCGTAACAGTTCCCGCTATCGGCGGTCAGTCTGTCGTATTCGACCCCAACAACGGTGCAAACGCTAACTATTTCGTAGGCGTTTCGGGAGTTAATACCGACTGGAAACCCTCGAACGGCAAATACATTAAGACATACAACGGTCTTACAATAACTTACGATCCCGCAAACGAGACATTTACCGTTGACGGTACGTATGACCCCGAGGGCGAGGGCTTCATAGATTTCTATAACTTCGACCTTCCCGGCGTCAATATCGGCGATAACACCTATGCCGTTACATTCGAATATGTCAGCGGTTCAAGACCTGCGGACGTCGGCGACAGAGCCATCCCCTGTCTTTATTTAATGAACGCCAACGGCGCGGAATTCGCATGGAACGACTGTAATGTCGATTCTGCGAAGGCAAAGTCAAGCTATACGACAAGCTGTAACGTAAACGGCGCCATTACCGCAAAGCTTCAGCTTTACTACTGCGAGGGCGGAAACGCGACGTTCGATAACTTTACATTCAAAATTAAGGTTGAAGCAGGTTCGTCAACCGCTTATTCCCCCGCGGCGATTCTTGCTAAGAACGGCTCAACCGTTTCCGGTTTCATGACTCCCGTTTGGGATGAGCATAAATTCGAGGGCTGGTACCTTACGAACTTCGACGGCGAAGCAATAACGAGCGCAGTTGTTGACGGCGACCTCGTTATCAGAGCAAGATGGACGCGCGCCGAGGTTGTAGAGGCAACGTGCGAGACGTCGGGCTATACAAGACATTACTACACCGACGACGAGACGAAGTATTACGATACCGATGTTGTCGTTCAGCTCGGACACGACTGGACCGACGGTCAGATTCTTCAGGCCGCGACCTGTAAGAACGAGGGAATTCAGCAGACGGTCTGCTCGCGCTGTAAAAAGACGGGTACGAAGAAGCTTCCGATAGATCCCGATAACCATGTCGGGCTTACCTCGACGACTGTTACCAAAGAGGCAAACTGTACCGAAGCGGGAAGTCAGGATATTACATGTCTTGACTGTAATAAGAAGATTCGTACCGAGGAAATTCCCGCGCTCGGACATCAGCTTAAAGATACGGTATACGCTCCCTCCTGTACGGCGCAGGGCTATACCTCTCACATCTGTCAGAGACAGGGATGTACGTATTCCTATAACGACAGCTTTACCGATATGACTCCCCATCCGTACAACGACGGCGTTGTTACGAAGAAATCAACCTGTAAAGAACAGGGCGAGATCACCTATACATGTACCGTCTGCGGATACAAGGATATCAAGCCTCTCGATATCGACCCGAACAATCACGCGGGTACGACTCATACCGAGGTTACGACAGAAGCGAAGTGCGAGACAGACGGCGTTTTAAGCACGATATGCGACGACTGCTCAAAGGTAATTGCGACAGAAGTTATCCCCGCAACGGGACACGACTGGGACGAGGGCGTTATAACCAAACCGCCCACGGAAACGGAAAAGGGCGAAAAGACGTTTACGTGTAAGAAGTGCGGTGCGACGAGAATCGAGGAAATACCCGAACTCGCCCATGAGCACAGCTACACCGAAACCGTAGTCGCTCCTACATGTACCGAGGACGGCTACACGCTTCACAAGTGCCGCTGCGGCAACGAGTATAGGGACAATATCGTTCCCAACTTAGGCGGACATAAATATGTCAAGACTGTCGTTAAGACCGCCAACTGTATTGAAACCGGTACAAATCGCTATGAGTGCTCGGTTTGTCACAACGTATACGAGGAGACCGTTGCAGTCGATCCTCATAACCATGTAGGCGCAACCTACGACCAGGTTATCAATGCTCCGACATGCGAGAGCGACGGCGCGACCGGTACGTACTGCGAGAGCTGTCACGCGCTTCTCAATACGACTGTTAACGAGAAGCTCGGTCACGAATGGGTACTTATCGACTCCGTTGCGTCAACATGTGCGGCAAAGGGCTATGAGCTTAAAAAGTGCTCAAGATGTCATACGACCAAGACATTCGATCTTGAGCTTGACCCCGATAACCATACGGGAAGCACATACGAATATATTATTAAGAACGTAACCTGTACCGAGGACGGAATTGTTTCAATCCGCTGTACCGGATGCGACCATGAATTCGAAACAAGAACCGTAACGGCGACCGGACATAACTACGAAAGCGTTGTTACAAAGGAAGCCAAGTGCGAAATTCCGGGTGAATTAAGATACACATGTAAAAACTGCGCTGATACTTATACAGAGGAAATTCCCGCTCTCGAGCATAATTATGTCGGCGTTGTAACGACTCCGAATTCGTGCTTCAAGACAGGTATCAAGACGTTCACCTGCTCGCTTTGCTCGAAGTCGTATACAGAGGTTATTCCCGCAATCGGACATCACGATTATAAGGAATTGATCGATCTTCCCGCAACATGTACGGAAGAGGGTCATGCGACCTACACCTGCGCGGTCTGCGGCGATTCATACGAAAAAACACTTCCCGCGGCAGGACACTTCTATGAGGATATCGTTGTCGAGGCAACATGTCAGCACGGCGGTTACACGATTCATACATGTATCGTCTGCGGCGACAGCTATACCGATTCGGAGACTCCCGTTTCCGACCATCACTGGGATGAAGGCGTTGAATTAAAGGGTGCAACGTGTACGAGAGCCGCTACAATTCTCTACACATGTAAGGACTGCGGAACGCAGAAGGCCGTTACCGTCGGTACCGCTTCTCATAAGTACGGCGACTGGGAAATTATCAAGGACGCCACATGCTATGAGTACGGTATCAGAAGCTGTGAGTGCTCGGTCTGCGGACAGGGCAAGACGGAGTTTATCCCCTACGCCGATCACCATTTCGTAAAGGACGGCGTTGATTCCGACGGCGTACACTGGTCATACTGCGACATGTGCGATAAGAAGATCGTTACAAATGCAGAGGACGGCAGCCAGCATGAGAAAGACGCATGCGATATCTGCGGTAAGGTTCATAAGAAGGGCGACCTCTTTGCAACCCTCTTCTGCTTCGTAATGAGAATAGTTAAGTTTTTCAGAAACCTTTTCAATAAGGGATAAGGCTTCTTAACAGACGACGAGCCGGGCAAAAGCCCGGCTCGTATACTTTTAACAACAATTTACTTGAGGTAAATTATTTTTTCAGTGATTAGCGGTCAGTTGTCAGCAGTCAGTATTGCGTAATTTCTAACCACTGTCCACTGCAATAATTTACACTCGATAATTATTGTTTATTGACAAACGTCATAAAATATCGGATAATATGCTTATAATATTTATTAAACCCGTCGAAAGGGGACCATTATGGAATCAAAAGGCTTGACACACGGCATTAAGATGAAAGACAAGATCGGCTATGCGCTCGGCGACATGGGCGGACTGCTGACGTTTTCGCTCATCGGCGCGTTTCAGAATAAATTTTACACTGACGTTCTGAATATCGACCCGGCAAAAATCGCAGTGCTGATTCTCGCAGCCCGTCTGTGGGACGCGATAAACGACCCGATGTGGGGCGCGTTCATAGATTCGAGAAAACCGACAAAACACGGTAAATTCAGACCGTATATATTTTGGTTCTCGATACCGCTTGCGGTTTCGGCGGTGCTGATGTTCATTGTCATACCGAATTTAAGCCCTGCAAAATACCTTTTATTCGCATACATCACGTATATTTTATACGGAATGATGTACACGGCGGTCAACATCCCGTACGGCTCGCTTGCCTCCGTAATTACCGACGACGAAAAGGAGCGTTCGTCGCTGTCAATGTGGCGTTCTGTCGGTGCGGGTATCGGCGGACTTCCCGGAACGGTGCTGCTGCCTATGTTTGTATACACGACCACCGGAACGTACCCGAACGGCACGAGCATAAAGGTTCTCGACGGTAATAAATTAACGATGTTTGTCGCGGTTCTCGCGGTAATATCGGTCGTTGTTTTCTTTTTCCATTTTAAATTAACGAAAGAGCGCGTCGCGCCTATTGCGAAGGAAAAGGGTGATTATTCGGCGTTTAAAACGATAAAGGATTTGATGAAAAACAGGTCGTTCGTCACGCTTGCGCTCGTTTCAATGCTTATAATCGCGTTCCAGTTCTACTATCAGGCAACGTATACGTACCTCTTCACGGACTATTATCATAAACCGGGGCTTTACTCCATGGTTACGATTTGTACGTACCTGCCCATGGCGATATTTATTCCGATAATGAATAAGCTGATAGACCGCTTCGGAAAAAAGGAGCTGTGCGCCGTCGGCATGGCGTTCGCGTGTGCGGTTACGCTGATTCTTTATTTTATAAAGACGGACAATCCGTACGTGTTCCTTGCGTTTACGTTTCTCTCGGGACTCGGTCAGACGTTCCTCGTGCTCGAAATATGGGCTCTCGTTATGGATGTTATCGACCGTCACGAATCGAGAACGTCGAGACGCGAAGAGGGAACGGGCTACGCGCTCATATCGTTTGCAAGAAAAATCGGTCAGACTCTTGCGGGAGTCGGACTCAACGCGCTTCTCGCACTTATAAATTATGACAGCGAACTGTCGAAAATGGGCGAGGCTCTGCCCGACGAGGTTATGTCGAAGCTTTATGATATTTCAACGCTCGTACCCGCGGTCATGCTCGGAATTATGGCGGTGATACTCTTCTTCGGCTACGACCTTTCGAAAAAGAAACTCGGCGAAATGAGAGAAGAACTCGCGAAAGTCAGGGAAAAACAATAATTTGTTGTTCCAACGCGTAAACATTCTTTTGCAGGGGAAGATATTATCTTCCCGCATGAAACTTATGTGTTTATAAATAATAACAATGCGTCGGCAATATGAAAACTGCATTTTTCCGTCGGCAAAATGATATTTTATTTTCATGCCTTTGCTCCGGGAAGCAATGTCTTCCCCTGCATGTTTTGTTTACGATTCAGAAATATGGTTTTTGTTTGAAATATGCATTAATAAATAGATTTTATCATTAATAATAAACTCGAAATAATAAATTAGCACTCTCCTATTGACAGTGCTAATTTTTTGTGCTATTATATAGATGAACAAAGAGAGAGGGTACCGAGAGGACGGGAGTCCGAAGGATGCCGGCTCAATGAGTTCAAAACAAATTTTAAATGAAAGAATGATATATATGTTAATGCCCAGTATTTATGCAAGAGATTTATTTGATGATGTTTTCGAGCCGTTCTACCGTCAGAACAAGACGTCGTTCAACTCCGACGGTCTTATGAAAACCGACGTTAAGGAAACAGACGACGGCTACGAGCTTTCGATTGATCTGCCCGGCGTAAGCAAGGACGATCTTAAAGCCGAGGTTAAGGACGGTTACATGACCGTTTCCGTTACAAAGAACGAGAACAACGACGAGAAGGACAAGAAAGGTAAATTCATCCGCCGTGAGCGTTTCTACGGCTCGTACAGCAGAAGCTTTTATGTAGGCGAGGATGTAACCGAGTCCGACATTAAGGCAAAATTCGAAAACGGCGTTCTTGAGATAAGCGTTCCCAAGAAAGAGGCTCAGCCCAAGGTCGAAGAAAATCATTATGTTCAGATAGAGGGATAACTCCTTAAATCCGAACGGTGATGTCGATATAGACGGAACCCGTAAATAACCCCAAAAAACAGAGAAGCGAGGCAGGTATTTTTACCCGCCCCGCTTTTCTGCTTTTTATTTATTCAATTCATTATCGGAAATCTCATATATTTTATTAAGCATATTAATATAATACCCGTCCGTGTAATGCACAGGCGCAAGCCCCCAGCGGTGATTTTCGTCCGAGAGTATTTCCGTATCGCAGACTATCTCATGTACAGACGGAACAGTCTTAACTATCATATCGTACATTTTATTTAAAACGGCGTTTGTCTCCGAATTGTTTTTAATAATATCCGAAGCAAATGGTGTTGTTTTTCCGTTTTTATTTATATATCTGTCCGCCGTGAGCGCGCGGTGAAGTATAATTCTGTTTCCGGGATAAATATCCGTAAGCCTTTCGCAGAATTTTTTTACGTATTTATCCGCTTTGTTCCGCCCTGCATATAATCCCGATGCGGTGACCTTCTTATACAAATCGGGACAGTGCTTGTATTTTTCGCCGAGCGAGAGTCTGAATTCATTCGATACGGTCAAAAAAGAATCCCCGACCGTTTTAAGCGGGAAACGCTCGTCGATAAGGTCGAGGATAATAAAATCGCTTTTGCGCCCGCCGAGTATTTCAAACGCGGTTTTGTTCATATCGCACAGAACCATACGCCTCTGAAAAGGGGACGAGAGGTTAATTTCGCTCTCGTTTACGCCGATTTTCGGACATACCGCGGATATGACCGACTGGCGGGCTATATAATTTTCAAGCTCCGTTCGGTTTTCGGCGTCAAACGTCAGAATATCACGCGTGACGCAGCTGCCGAATACGGACAGTCTTATTTTGTTTGCGTCAGACGGACGCTTTTTCATCGACGATACCCTCCAGGAAATCGGTTTCGCTTACTTTTCCGTCGGGCTCTGCTCTGAATGTGATTATCTCATTGGCTCCGATATCAAACCAGAACGAGCAGTCGAGCAATTCGCACGTAAGATACGAACGCGTCTCCTTGATACCCTTGGTTTCGTAAACTCTGATTATGTACGCGCCCGAGCCGTCCTCGCACTCTTTAAATGCGGTCATGATAACGTTGTCCGCCGATATTTTTATGAACGAATCCTTCTGTTTTCTGCCCCTGCCCTTATGGCATCCCTCGGGAACGGGGAACGGGCGGTTGTTGAACAGCGCGGCTTCCTTTGCGACGTCGGAAAGCCTCGCTTCGCCCGAGTGGAGGTAAATTCCGTACTCGAATCTCTGTATGCCCTCGTCGGTGAAGTTGAAATCCGTCTTGGGACGTGAGGAGTAATGGTCTGCGAATATAACGTTTCTCAAAAGAGTCTGTCTTAACTGCGTGCCCTTGCAGGAATAGCTGTATTTTGAGTCGTTGACAACGCTTAATCCGCCGAGACTTCCGTTCTCGTCCTCGGAGGAAATGTCGACCCACTGATGGCAGACCTCCTCGTCGCCGTCAGGCTCTCTTACGATATAGCCCGCGGGTATCTGAGCGGAGGAAATTTCATTCCTACCGCCGATGTCGAACTGCATTTTAAGCATTGTAAATTCCTCGCTCCAGCGTGCCTTGCACTTGACGCGGAGGGTTTTCTGCTTCTTTGAAAGAATGAAATCCTGTGTGAGAACGGACTCGTTGAATTTATGCTTAACTCTTACAACGCTTCTGACTCCGCCGTTTTCGACAAGCTCGATTGAAACGAGCTTCATTTCGCCCATCTCGGAGTCGAATTTGAATACGTTATGAGCCCATGTGTCTGTCTCGGAGTCGTCGATAATTACGGGAACGGCGAGGTCGTGCTCTTTTGCAAAGTCTCTGCCGGTCTGCCTGTCAATAAGCGAGACGATATATCCCGTCTTATTTGAGAATATGACCTTCATGTACTCGTTCTCGATTTCGATTTCATCGCCCCGGCTCTCGCAGTATCTGCCGATTCTTTCTCTGTACTCGCTGTCCTGCGCCGCGTCCTGCCATACCCAGTATGTCGCGTAGCCCAATGCGGGGAGCTTTGCAAGAAATACCGTGTCGCAGTGCGAGTCGTTTGAACGAGAGGAACGTACGATTGAAAAATCGGTATCGTTACCGTCGCAGTCTGTGACCCTGCATGCCGGGTACATCGTTCTGACGGGAGTCTCTATATCGTATGAAAGGGAGTTGAATACAACGACCGGACGGGGGAATTCTCTCGGCAGACCGAGATGTCTTACCTCGCTTGTTACCGTGTCGGAAATGCCGTATATCCATGTGTCGATTTCTCTTGCAATGCTTACGAACGCGCGCATTCTGATTCTGTCTGCGACGGTCAGTGCGTGACCTGCGGAGTGCTTTAAGTCCTCGTATGCCTCCATTATCGAGCAGCCGCAGAGAATATCGTGGAACTGATTGAAGCATACGGTATCCCAAGCCTCGGCAATCTGCTCCTTGGACGTGTCTCTGTCCTTGATTTTAGCCGATACCGCGTCCCATGCTTCAGCCGAATAAAGCCCTGTTTCACACTGTCTGTTAAGCTGTTTTACGAGGCTCGTCGCGGAATAGCAGCCGCTCGCGTGGTGCTGCATCTCGCTTTTCCATGTCGGCATGTCGGTATAGTTTTCGCATACTGCGGAAAAATATTCGTCGGGCGATGAAAACCTTACGTCTCTGTCCGCGGTTTGCTTTATATTGTAAATATGCTCGATATCGCCCTTTGTCGGACCGCCGCCGTGGTTGCCGATTCCGCAGAACACCATCTGCGGACAGCCTGCCGCGTCCGCTCTTTCGCACGCCTGCTTATAACGCTTGTCGATATCATGCGTACCGCTCGTGCCGTAGCTCTCATGGATTCTGTACGTCATGACCTTACTTCCGTCGGGGGATTCCCACCAGAATGCGCCCTCGGGGATATTCGCGTTTTCGTGCATGCCGGGGCGCATGAATACGTAGCTTCTCATTCCGCCTTTTATAAGAAGCTGAGGAAGCATTCCGTTGTGACCGAACGAGTCGACATTGTAGCCGGTATGGCATATCCTGCCGAATTTATCGTAGTAATAAAGCTGGCTGTAAAGAGCCTGTCTTGCAAAGCTCTCCGCAGAGGGGATGTTGCAGTCGGGCTGAACGCTCCAGCCGTTTACGACGATCCATCTGCCCTCCTTAACGCGTTCGCATATCTCTCTGAACATCTCGGGGTCGGTATTTTCAACCCACTTGTAATACGAAGCGGACGAGCAGTTGAATACGGTGTAGTCATACTCCGAAAGCCTGTCGAGCGCGGAGCGGAACGTCTGCATAACCTCATTATATCCGTCGAACCATCTCCACAGCCATACGGGGTCAAGGTGCGCGTTTCCTATTATGTAAATTGAATTATCTGACATTCTGTTCTCTCCTTACTCTTCCGTTATAATACCGAAATATCTGCCCATCCAGTATGCAAGCGTATACTGTGCGCACGATTCGACCGTTTTGTTTCCGGATGAATCCTCGTTTTTATATTCAAGCGGATTTCTGTCGTATTTTGAAATAAATTTCTCGTCCGGGGGCAGAAGTATTGAAGTCTCCGCATAGCCTGCGCGGTACAGCTTTTTTGCTATATCGTAACGCGAGGTCAGCGAAACGCCCGAGGCGAGAGTGCTCGTATTGAAACGGTAGAACCACATGGCGAGCTTGTCCGTGTCGACGTTCTCCTCCGGGCAGGATATCATGAACGGGATATCGTAAACGGGATGATGCTCCCTGCCTATCGAGGTGTTTATCCACGACAGATAGCCTGCCTTGAATTTCCTTCTTAATTCCTCGTTCTTCTCCGTCATGAAAAGTCCGAGATACGACATCGTGACGAGCATATGGTCGCCGAACATTATATCCTCGATAACGTCGCATTTCATTGCGTTACCCGCAAGGAGCGAACGGTCGTAATGCTTTGCGGTAAGATCGGGATAGCCGAGCCCGATGAGATGATTGTACGCGTCGGTTCTCTTTTTGTTTTCGCCTAAAAGATACTGCGCCATGCTTATATACATCATGACCTCGGCGCTGTTAAGACAGCTGTCGACCCAGCCGAGTCCCTCGGAGAAGTAGCGCGGACTCCACTTTGCCCAGCTTGTAGGCTCGCCGTGGAAGTCGACGAATTCAAAATCGTTGTCTATAACGTGGTCGACAAAGCGTTCCGCCGCGGTCATCATGATATCGTCAAGCTCCTTATCCTGACCGCCGATTATCCTGTGTGCGAAGCATATATTCATCATGTGAAGCGTTGTCTCGTCGCTTGACGTGTCGGCCTTGTAAATAAGATTGTCGTCTGAATATCCCGCGTCGCGGTAAACGCGTCTGAGTCTTTCCGGAATCGGGTCCGGAGAGTCAATCTCCTTGCCGACAAGCCCCTTGCGTTTTGAAAACGACGTAGGGAGAACGACGGATTTGTCACCGGTTCTTCTTATAAAAATGCCGTCGTCGGGCACGGGGGCGTCGGGCGTCAGAAATGTTCTTGCAATAAAGCCGTCGGCTCTGCCGGGAATGTACGCAAGAAGCAGGCACGCCTCAAGCGATTTGACGGCAATATCCTTGATTTTCTTTGTCTCGGGGTCATCCTCGCCCTTTGTGCGTCTCAATATATCGTAATGCATAAGCTCGCCCATGCAGAACGCCGCGGTAAATCCGCCGTCGTTGTCGGAGACCGCAAATTTCTCCGGAGTCGAGAGATCTCCCGGCACTCGCAGATTTCTCTGACTGACGAAGCCCATTCTGCTGACTGTATTCACGCATTCGTCGAGAAGAATATTAGCTTTCTCCTCGCACGTAATTGTTTTCATATCGATTCTCGACGCGCCGGACGAGGTCAGAACCCATACGCCGTCCCTGTCGGCAAGCACACTCTTGACGTGATTGTCCTTTAAATCCCTGTGTGCGCTGAAATACATTATTTTATCGTAGTCGAATTCGGCGTTTTCGTCGTATCTTACAAGACCGTATTCGCTTCCGTACCAGAATATGCCGTCACACTCGTCGAAGCAAGTAAAGTCGCGCTTTTTAACGGGGAGCGGATACTCGATTTTCGTTAAATCCGGCTTAACGGGCTTTTTTTCTTTAAGCCCGGCGGGCACCGCAGGGTCGTTTAATTCATAAAGCTTTATAAATCTTGCGATGTGAGGCTTTAACCTTATAACACTTGACATCCTGTTAACTCCTTAAAAAATATAATCGTAAATTTAATAGAAATTATACCTTATCCCCGGATTAAAGTAAAGACTTTTTGTTGAATCCGAACTGATATTATGATAAAATATTTATTATTTATTTTTACGGTGATATCATGAGTGAAAACATAAAACTGATGCGTAAATTCTCCGGGTATTATAAGAAGCATCGAAAAACCGTGGCGTTCGATCTGTTCTGCGCGGGAATGTCGACGGCGGGAAACATTATACTGCCTTTGATTGTAAGAAACATAACCGACAAGGGCATAAACGACCTTGCCTCGCTTACGGTAAGCTACGTGTTAAAGCTTGCGGCGGTTTATTTCGTTATAAAGATTATAAGCGTGGCGGCGAACTACTATATGTCGTCCGTCGGTCACATTATGGGAGCGAAAATCGAAACCGATATGAGAAGAGACATGTTCGCTCACCTGCAAAAGCTGTCGTTTTCGTTTTATGACGAGGCGAAGGTAGGCACGCTGATGTCGAGACTTACGAACGACCTTTTTGACATAACAGAGTTTTCGCATCACTGCCCCGAGGAATTTTTCATTGCAGGCGTTAATTTTATTGCGTTTTTCTGCGTTTTGTCGACAATGAACGTATGGCTGACGCTTATAATATTTGCAATTATCCCGGTGATGTGTGTGTTTTTGTCGTATTTTAATTCAAAAATGAGACAGGGAAACCGCGAATCAAGGGTGAAAATCGGCGAGCTGAACGCCGTGACAGAGGACAGTCTGTCCGGCATAAGAGTCGTTCAGTCGTTTGCCAACGAGGAAAGAGAGCAGGCGCGCTTTGACGAGGGAAACGGAAGGATACTCGATATTAAACATAAAATATATACGGCTCTCGCAAGCTTTCACGCGGCGGAGGGCTTCTTCGACGGGCTTATGTATATAACGGTAGTCACCGCCGGCGCAATATTCATGATAAAAGGCTCGATAACCGCTCCCGATCTCGTCGTTTATTTAATGTATGTTACTACTCTGCTTACCACGGTAAAAAGAATCGTGGAATTTATGGATCAGTTTAACCGCGGAATGACCGGCATCGAACGGTTTTTTGAAATCATGGACGAAGAGCCCGAGATAACGGACTGCAAAAACGCCGTCGAAATGAAGGACGTGCGCGGAGACATTGAATTCAAGGACGTGACATTTTCATATAAAACGGGTAATTCCGACGTTCTGTCGCATATAGACCTTAAAATAAATGCGGGACAGAATATCGCCCTTGTCGGTCCCTCCGGCGGAGGCAAGACAACGCTTTGCAGTCTGATTCCGCGGTTCTACGAGCCTGTCGGAGGCGAAATAACGATAGACGGCGTTAACATAAAGAATTATACCCTGACCTCATTAAGAGAACATATCGGCGCGGTTCAGCAGGACGTATATATTTTCTCCGGCACGGTCAGAGACAATATCGCCTACGGAAAAACCGACGCGGACGACGGGGAAATAATAAAAGCCGCCGTTTATGCCGGAGCCGACGAATTTATACGCTCAATGCCCGACGGCTACGACACGTATGTCGGCGAACGCGGAGTCAAGCTCTCGGGCGGTCAGAAGCAGAAGCTTTCGATAGCGAGGGCGTTTCTGAAAAATCCGCCGATACTTATACTTGACGAAGCAACGAGCGCGCTTGATAACGAGAGCGAACGCGCGGTTCAGCTCTCGCTCGAAGGACTGTCAAAGGGCAGAACTACGCTGACGATAGCGCACAGGCTTACGACGATAAAAAACGCAGACAAAATACTCGTTATAACTCCCGAGGGTATAGCGGAGAGCGGAACGCATGAAGAACTGCTTAACAAAAACGGCATTTATGCGAAAATGTATAAAATGTATAGCTAATATATTATTTTTAATAGTTTGTTAACAATTTATCAATTCACTCAAAATGAAATCCTTCTTATAATATGATATATTAATAAGCAGAGTCGTTCTTCCCGACCGAACCCCGGTCTGATTCTTATTACTTACTTAGAGGTGTATTACAATGTCGGAAAAAACAGTTGATTTCAAATCAATCATAGCTAAGCAGAAGGATGCCGCGTCTTATATGGTTAAGGAAATAACCCATATAATCAAGACGTTCGGCAAGAGATCCCCCGGCAGCGAGGGCGAGAAGCAGGCGTGCGAATATATGGCTGAGGTTCTTAAAAAGGACTGCGGCTGCGAAAGAGCCGACGTGGAATCGTTTAAGGAGAACCCCGGCTCGTTCTACGGCTGGATATTCTTTACCATCACGCTTGTGCTTATTTCCATTGTTCTTTTCTTTTTCTTTCCGCTTTTATCCGTAATATTTATCGTGCTCGGACTGTTGCTTGCTTTTTTACAGTTCGGACTTTACAAAAAGACTCTCGACCCCCTCTTTAAGGAAAAAACAGGTCACAACGTTACGGCGTTAAAGAGCTGTACGGGAGAGACAAAGAGACGTATCATATTCAACGGTCATCCCGACGCGGCATGGGAGTGGCCCGTAAACTACGCGCTCGGCGGAGTAGGCTTTGAGGGTCATGCCATATTGTGCGGAGTCGGCGCTCTTTACTATATTATTATTTCAATTATATATATGGCGAAGAACGGAATAGCCTTTGCTGCCGCCGATATCTCCGACCCTGTTGTTAAGGCCGGACTTTGGGGACTTTTCTTCGTTCCGTTCCTTGCAGGTCTTTATTTTATGGTAAACTACAAAAGAGTCGTTGACGGCGCGAACGACAATCTTTCGGGATGCTATATGGGTATTGCGATTCTCAAATATATGAAGGACGCCGGAATCGAGCTTGAAAACACGGAGGTAGGCGTGGTTCTTACCGGCTCCGAGGAAGCGGGGCTTCGCGGAGCAAAGGCGTGGTGCGAGGCGCACAAGGGCGAATTTGACGACGTTCCCACGTTTATTTTCTCATACGATACAATTCACGACCCCAAATATCTGATGACAAACTACCGTGACCTGAACGGTACCGTTGCGGCCGATAAGGACGTTTCCGATTTGTTCATGGAGGCTTGCTCCGAGCTTAATATTCACTGCCTTAAGGGCATGGTTCCCCCTCTCGGCGGAGCTACGGATTCGGCGGCGTTCGCTCAGGCGGGCTTCAGAGCGACGGGCATTACGGGACTTAATCACAAGCTTGAAAGCTACTATCACACACGACGCGACACATACGACAATATGAACGAGGACGGTCTTGCAGATTGCTTTGCGGCGAGCGTTAAGGTACTGGAGATGTTCGATAACGGCGCGAAACAATAATTTTACACGCAAATTTATTTTTAAAGCATAAACAAAACATGTAGGGGAAGACAATGTCTTCCCCTACAAAATAATGTTTACTCTTAAAAAAATAAAACAGGGCTTGAACCGTAAAATGCCAAAGCCCTGTTATATTTTTATAATTACAAATATTTATCCATGAATTCCTTGACCTTCGCTTCGTATGAGGCGGGGTCTTTTTTATAGCTCTCGGCGTGTTCGGCGTCGTCGACAATCAGCAGATCCTTTTCGCTCGTACACGCCTCGTACAGCTCGAATACCATTGTCGTCGGAACAAAATCGTCCGTCGCTCCGTGGATGAACAGCACGGGAACCTTCGCGTTCTTTACCATGTCAATCGGCGCGCCCTCCTTAATGCTCATGCCCGTCGCCGCGCGGTGAATGACCGAAACGGCGTTAAGAAGCGGAAACGCGGGAACGTGCGCCTTGTCAAGATTCGACTTGAATTCGTCGAGCATGGAAGTGTAACCGCAGTCGGCAACCGTAAACTTTACGTTTTCGGGAAGCGTATCATTGCCCGTCATTGCCGTAACCGTCGCGCATCCCATTGAGATTCCGTGCAGGAATATTTCGATATCATCACCGAACGTATCGATCATGAAGTCGAGCCATCCGAGTCCGTCGCGAGCCTCGCGCTGACCGAACGTAATGAGTCCGCCCTCGCTCTGTCCCGCCGCCTGGTGGTCAACCATGAAAACGTTTACGCCGTTATCGTGATAGAATTTCGCAAATCTGCCGAACTCGTCCCTTGCGTTCGAGCGGTAGCCGTGCGAGAGGAAAACAAAATTTTTCGAATCGTTCTCCGCCGGGAGAAAATACGCTTTGAGCGCGTGGTTTTCCTCGTTCGTTCTCGTAAATTCAATGAGAGACTGCTCCTTAAACCACTTTTCGCCGTCGGTCTCCTTATAAGGCTTATAATCCGGCTTTTTCTGCGCCTTTTTGTCGGCAAGCGAGAAAGCAAACGGCGGAATGTGCGCGCGTCTGCCCATTACCTCATAATATACAAATCCCGTCAGCGCGGAGTACGCGCCCGCCGCCGCGGCGGCGATAAGAGCGGTCTTAACATGTCTGTTCATATATGCATCCTCCGTTTATATCAAATTGCTATATATATTATAGTATTTTTATTGACAATAAGTCAACAGGGCGAACGCTTGATTTAATCTAAATTAAATGGTAGAATATATACTCAAGTATTTTAATATATAAAAGCTGTATTCGGCTTTTCTGAGATATTTAATGTTGAATTTATAAAGGAACAAAAAATGAATTTAAGGCAAAATTACAAATCGACTCTTTTCGCAAGCTATGTAGGCTACATTACGCAGGCCGTCGTCAACAACTTCGCCCCGTTACTCTACGTCACGTTTCAAAAGGACTACGGCATAACGCTCAAACAACTGTCGTTCCTTGCGATGTTCAACTTCCTCATTCAGCTTTGCGTAGACTTTCTTTCGGCTAAATTCGTAGACAGGATAGGCGTCAGAATCTGTATTGCCGGTTCACACTTCATGGCAGGAATCGGACTTATTTTACTGGGCGTACTGCCGTCGGTTCTGCCGTCGCCGATGCTCGGAATCACAATCGCCATCGTAATTTACGCCGTCGGCGGAGGTCTTATAGAGGTGCTTGTCAGCCCCGTTGTCGAGTCCTGCCCGACAAAAAACAAAGAGGCGCACATGAGCATACTCCACTCATTCTACTGCTGGGGTCAGATGCTCGTAATACTCCTCTCAACCGTATTTTTCATGACCGCAGGCATAGAGCATTGGAAAATAATGTCGGCTGTCTGGTCGATAATCCCGATACTCAACGGCGTACTGTTTATATTCGTCCCGCTTTATAAAACCGTCGAGCCCGAGGAATCCGACGACAAATTGACTCACCTTTTAAAATCGGGAACCTTCAGAGTATTAATAATAATGATGCTGTGCGCGGGCGCGGCGGAAATCGCGGTCAGTCAGTGGGCTTCCGCTTTTGCCGAAAAGGGACTCGGAGTGTCGAAAACCGTCGGAGATATCGCCGGACCGTGTATGTTCGCGCTTTTAATGGGCATTGCGAGAGTCGTTTATTCGCGCCTCAGTAAAAAGGTCGAGCTTACAAGATATATAATGCTCTGCTCCGCGCTGTGTCTTGCGGGATATATGATAATCGCGTTCTCGCCCTCTGCCGTGCTGTCGCTTATCGGCGTGGGTGTGTGCGGATTCGCCGTCGGAGTTATGTGGCCGGGAACGTACAGTCTTGCGACGGTTAAAATGCCGGTATGCTCAACGTCGGTTTTCGCGTTCCTCGCGCTTGCGGGCGACGCGGGCTGTTCGTCGGGACCGTATCTCGTCGGCATGATATCGTCCGCATTCGGCGACGATTTGAAAAAAGGTATGCTTTTCGCCTCGGTTTTTCCGGTTGTAATGATACTCGCGTCGGTTAAATTGTTAAAAAAATCTAAAAACACACACAGTAATATTGATAAATAAAAATAAATATACTAAAATAAAATTACAATCATACAGGAGGTTTCGGTATGGAAAAAAGAAAACCGAAAATGCGCGTTTTTTATTACGCTGGATTTTACGCCGTTGCTCTGATTCTTCTCATTGCCGCGACGTTTAAGGATCTTGCTGTAGACAACACGCTTTACAATCCGGCAAACGGCTTCGGGATTTTCATGGAAAAATTCGCGGAGCTCCCGATGTTCTGCATCATTCCGTTTGCGTTTACGGTTATGTTCTACGCGCGGACGATGAAGGATAAAAAGTTAAATATAATTCTCGGCGCGGGGTACGCATTCGCGGTTCTTGCAGGCTGGGTTCTGTGCATGTTCAAACTGGGCGACGACTGGTTCGGTGAGGATTTTTCAAAGGTATTTTTAATACTCATAGCCGTCGCGTTCTCCGCATTGACTTTATTTCTCGGCGGACTCATAAAGCGTGAGACAATGATTCGTCTGCGCCCGCTTGCGATAGTCGGACTTCTCACGTTCCTCGTAACGGCGGCGGGAGTCGAGGTTATCAAACGCGTCTGGGGCAGACCGAGATACCGCGATATGTTAAACGGCGTTAACGGACTTACGATAGACAATTTCACCCCGTGGTACAAGATTGCGGGCATAAAGGGATGCCGTTCGTTCCCCTCGGGTCACACGTATGCCGCCTCGGAAACGTTTCTGCTTCTGAGTGTATCGGACAGAATTAAAGAGCAGAGGAACAAGGAGCCTGTTTTCTTTGCCGCCGCGTTCGTATTCACCGCGCTTACCGCGTTTGCAAGACTTATTGCCGGCGCGCATTTCCTCTCGGACGTCGTAATCGGGGCGGTAATCGGATTTACGGTTTATATAATTATAAGAGAATTCGTACAGCCGAGAATCTTTAAGTTCATGGATAATACGAAGCTGAAAATATAAATTCGAAATAAAAACAAAAAGCGGAGCCGTAAAAGACAGATTCTTTCCGGCTCCGTTGTTTATTCATCTTTTTTATTTTCGAATATTTTTTCCGCTTCTTTTCTCGCTTTCTTCTTTTCTATAACGAATTTCTTTATAAAGTACGCGATGACGCCTATCGGTATGGCGCAGATTACGATAAGCACGATTTTGTCCATCGGAATCCATGCAAAAATGCCGTCGCCGAGTATTGTGAAAAGAATTACCCTCGGCGCAATTCCGAGGACGGAGAACGCAAAATAAATAAGGAAATTGCTGTGAGAGGCTCCGAAAAACAGGCTTACGAAATCTATCGGGAACGCCGGGAGAAAACGGACGGTAAACATAAGTGATTTTTTGTTCTGCAAATCCATGTTCAGTAGCTTTCTGCCCGCTTCTTTTTTTGACAACAGCCTTTCAACGTAGTCCGCGCCCAAAAACCTGCCGAGGAAATACGTCACCGTGACCTCGAGCGCGATACCCAGCACGTTTATTATTACCGCCTGTGCCGTCGGCAGAGCCGCTCCGACTGCGACGTATATTACCGAGGCGGGGATGACGAATATGAGAGCTTTTACGAGATAAACGCCGAGCACGACAACCCATACGAGCCGGCGGTTATCTATTGACGCGATGACAGCCTCAAGGTCGATTGACGACAGCTCGTCGTATTTCCATATTGCAACAGCAAATAAAATGAGCGTGACAACGCCACGCAGAATAGTTTTTAATGTTTCTTTACCTTTTTGAGTCATGTACAACACCCCGTGAAAACAAAAATTTACCGCGTTGCACGCAATAAATTATTGCAGCGGACAGCAGGCAGTGGTTAGAAATTACGTAATATTGACGACTGCTGACAACTGATTTATAAATATATTTTAGCCCCGTCGCATGCGAAGCTGACGAAATCCCTTACAATTTCCGACTCTTCGCCCTTTCTGTAAAGCACGCCGAACATCAATGCGTCTATATCCTCTATCCTTTTTGTTTCGATAATATCTGAATTTTCGGCATATACCTCGGGCAGAACCGCCGTTCCGAATCCCGAGCGGACAAGCGTCTGCGCCGTCGAAGAATCTTCGCATATTATAATATCCGACGGATTCCGCTCTCCCGTGAGAAGCAGACGTATTTTGACCGCTTCGTTCAATTCGGAGCCGTAACGGCACAGAATCAGCCGTCTTTCCGCAAGGTCGGACGACGTGATTTTTTCATTAAAGGACAGAGGATCGTCGCTTTTGAAAAGGCAGACGAAGCCCGATGAGCAGACGGGTTTAAATTTTACGTTTTCATCCGAAAAATCGGACGGAGCAAATGCAAATGCGATATCGAGCGCGCCCTCCGAGATTCTCGAAACCGCCTGCGAGGCTTCGGACTTTGTTATAAACGGCTGAAAATAGCCGTGTTTTTTTATGAGCTTTGACAAAATATCGGACATAAACGACTCGTTTACACTGCCCGAATATCCTATCGAAAGCGACTTTATAACGGACGAATCGGGATTCGAAAAGCTGTCGAGCGCGTGGCGGGCGATAGCGTATATGCTTTTCGCGTCCTCTAAGAACTCGCGCCCCTGCTCTGTCAGCTCAACGCTCCTCGTCGTTCTGAAAAACAGCTTCACGCCCAGCTCGTTTTCAAGCGAACTTATCCTGTGCGAAACTGCGGGCTGGGAAATGCAAAGCTCCGAAGCCGTTTTTGCGAAATTCAGATGTTTCGCTGCCGACAAAAAACATTCTATCTGCGACGTGTCCATATTTCAGCCCTCCCGTACCGTATTATAATTTATATTACCACATATAAAGTTATTTTTCAATTTTATTGTAATTTAAATCTGAAAATGTTATCATAAAAAATAACAGAAAAAGGGAGGACGTTCCGGTGAAAATTTCAAAATCCGCGGTTTCTTTGCTTCTTGCGCTTTTAATGATAATACCCGCTTCTTCTTTCGCGAGTGCCGAAAACGGAGATTTTAATTCGTTTATTCTCGGCGACGTTGATTCAGACGGCAGAGTTACCGCATCGGACGCGCTTCACGCGCTCAAAATATCGGCGTATATCGAACAGCCGACGGATTCCGCCGTACTCGCGGGCGATATCGACGCGGACGGCGAGATAACCCCTCCCGACGCAAGACGGATTTTAAGAATCGCGTCGAGACTTGATAAACCGGAAAACACCGCGCTTCCGTCCGTTATTAATAAAATGACAACCGAGCCGTTCTGCATTGACGAGGCGCTCGGTGCGCAGACCGTTAAGGACAGACTCATTGCCGGCGGGTCGGCGGTCAGTGTTAAAACGGACGAAAAAGAAGCGTCCGAACTGACCGGCGGCGAACGCGTTGAGAGACGAACCGTCATAATCAACGGCACGGACGGCGCGGACGGTGAGTATGTTTCGGACTGCGTACACGAACAATATATTTCATACCCCGACTCTGTTTACGGGTCGAGCTTCGGCGACTACGCGCTGTACTTCGGGCTGCTCGGCAGCGGATACGATTATTCGGTTTACGGGGATGCTTCGGCTTTTTCTCTGTCATACGATGATTTCGGAGCTCGGTATGTTTTTACATTCAGCGGGGGAAAGCTGATCGGTATTTCGTCCGAATACGACGGCGAGACGGTAAGCTTTGCGGTTTCGGACGTGCGTTTTAATGAGTGCGGGGCGGCAGACCTTCTTATTGATTATACGGATATAACGTCGGATTATCTTAACGATTACATAGCCTCGTCGCTTATTGACGATATTGAGATAGGCTATTCGGCAGGCGACAGCGAGGTATATGTTACCGAAAATCTTGATCTGCCCGAAGCGTTTGAAAATTATCCGTCGGCGGAAATTGTATGGCTTAGCGATTCCGGCAATATAACCTCCGGCGGCGTTGTGACGAGGGACAAAAACCGCGTTGTCAAGGTAAGGCTGACGGCGGAGCTGACGGTCGGTTCTGCGGTGAAACAGCGTACGTTCACTCTTGACGTAATGCCCGAAAACGTTAAGTCGGCGGATGTAAACAATATATATACGCTGTCAGAGCTTAACGGCGGACGCGATATTTTAACAAGGGACGAAAACGGCAGGGTTACCGTGATAGACGGCGTGTGCTCCTTTCTTACGGTTGAGAATTTTTCCGACGCGCTCGCGGTTTTAAAGCAGAACGCGGCTATTCTCGCTTCGGATTCGGACGAAATACGATTTGAACCTATGTCGTACGAAGAAAACGACGGCGGAACGCAGTATACGTTTAAACAGTTTTTCGGCGAAAGCGAAGTGTATCTGCGAAGAGTCACCGTCGCCGCCGGCAAAAACGGAGTGTGTTCGTATATTGCGAGCGGACTGTGCCAAAACGATACGCTCGGCGGATGCGAATCGTTTATTGTCAGCGAATCAAGAGCTGTAAATACTGCCGTTAATTTTTATAACGGAGAGATTCAGGCGACAAATGTAAATAAAATTATATATGCTCTCGGCGAATATGAAAACGCACCGATACCCGTATGGCTTGTTACCGTCGAGGGGACGGACCCGGACGGATATTATATTTCGGACGATATTTACATAAATGCGGTGAACGGTAAAATTATAAAAAACAGTCTGACGTACGATTCCGTCATGTTCTCAAACGGCGTAGGCAATGACGAAAACGGGGTGAACAGAGAATTTCCGACTGTGCGCGATTCGTTTTATACGTATTCAATGTCGGATGAGGAAAGAAATATCGGAGTTTACGATTATTCCGACGGTCTGCTTCTTTCGCCGATTATCAGCTTTGACAATACGTTTGACGACCCGACCGCCGTTTGCGCATACATGAACACCGCGGCGGCGTACGACTGGTTTAAGGATAAATTTTCGAGAATTTCATTCGACAACAGAGGATCGAAAATCAACGTGGCGGTTCACGATACCTCGTATTACGACAACGCGTATTGGGATTCGGGTACGCAAATTCTTACATTCTGCGAGAATTCGCCGTATACTTTCGGCACGGTTACTTCGGCGGCGGCTCCCGACATAGCTTCGCATGAGTATTCCCACGCCGTAATCGAGAGCATAACGGGCGCTCTGCCGTACGAAAACGCGACGGGCGCGATAAACGAGGCTTACGCGGATATATTCGCGTGTCTCATCGACGGGAACTGGACGATCGGCGAAAGCCGGGATACGATACGCGATATCGCCGATCCTTATAAATTCGAAAACCCGATAAAGCTTTACGGAAAGTATTTTATAGATTATAATAACGTCGAGGACGACGATTTCGGCGGAGTCCATACAAATTCGACCGTGGTTTCGCACTGCGCGTATCTTATGAGCAGGTACGGGCTTGACGGCGGCACTTCGGCGAGGGTGTGGTATATGTCGCTGTCGCTCGGGTACGACGGAACGTCGGATTTTTCGACGGTAAGGCGCAACGTGACAAAAGCCGCCGAGCTTCTGAATCTGTCCGACGGCGAAAAAGATATTATTAACAATGCTTTTGATAATGTGAATATTTATTGAATAGGGAGAGATTAAAATGACTTTGGAAGAAGCGAGAGAATTTTTTAAGGGCGACAAATTCGCGTGCGATTGTCTCGGCGCGGTTATCGAGGAGGTCGGCGACGGCTATTCGCGCATAAGCATGAAGGTTAAGGATTCACACCGCGCGGCTCACGGCGGAGTTATGGGCGGAGCCATGTTTACGCTCGCGGACTTTGCGTTCGCTGTCGCGTGCAATACGCCCGACGAGCTTACGGTTACGGCTTCGAGCAATATTAACTTTTTGAGCGGGGCGAAAACCGACGAGCTTATCGCCGAGTGCAGGAGAATAAAGAACGGCAGACGCGTCTGCTTCTGCGAAACGACGGTAAAGGATTCGTCCGGAAATATCGTTGCAACGGTCTCGGCGGCGGGCGCGCATATGAAATAATTTGTTGACGCAAATCATTTCATGTGCGAAGTAAGAAGTAAGAGTGAAGAAGTAAGAAGTTCAATTGTGTTTTTTTTGATAAAACGCTGAATTTCGGGATTTGTCAAATCCGCGGTTTACAAAAAAGAAAATATGTGCTAAAATAAAAAAGTCGGAAAAGAATACTTTGCTGACCGAGGAGTTAGCTAAGCATAAGAGAGTCAATTTCATAAGCCCAAAAACATACCGTATCTCAACAAAGAGAACGGTATTTTTATAATATAAAATTAAGTTTTTAGATTTAATGTGCCTTGTTTTTGGGTGCGGAGCAGTTTATGCCGGTCATATTTTTGTTTCGGCAAGGCAAAGGGACGCGGGAAGTCTGGCGACTTTCAAGTTCCTTTAACGCAGTCGAAGCGGAAATAGGACGGCATAAACCTTATGACTTTGGCTCGATTATGCGTAAAATAAACGGTAGGCGGTTTTGCCCTTTTTTTATTTCGAAAAGAGGGAGTCCCCCCTCTTTTGAAGGGGGGGTGGTACCAATGGCTGAAGCGATTATATACATAACGATTGTTATGATTATTATTGTTGTTCTTTGTCTTAAGGTAAAAAAATAACCGCCCCTGTCCTAAAAGTGCGGTTATTTTAACAATAACGTAAAGGGCAAACCGTCTATCCGGCAGCTCCTTGTATTTATATTATATCCGTAAATTCCCGTTTTGTCAACACCTGATTACAGATAAGAAAATTCGGCTGCCGAGCATCTGTACCCGGCAGCCGAAACGCATATATTATGATTTAATACATACTTATTTTTTAGTAAAGAGGTTTTTGAAGAAGTCGAAAATCATCTTAAAGAAATTGACTATCTTATCAAAGAATGAGTGACCCGTTACTTTTACGGTGAAGTCGGGCGCAAGGCGGAGAACCGCGGGACAGCCTCCCTCGAAATACTTGTTTATCTGAAGCGGGTACGAGCCGTTTTTAAGCTTCGCAAAATTTTCGACGGTGATATTGCCGTTCTCGTCGGTCGTGTAATCCTTGCCGTTGAACGTTACGGTTGCGCCGACTATGGGTTTATAGTCATAGCCGATTACCGCGTAGTTTTCGTCGAAAATCGGAGAGCCGTACGTGAAGTTGATAATGCCCTTTGCCGAAAGCTTCGATGAGTCGACGACGGGGATTTCCATGCCCGCATTATAGTAATCCGAATAGAAAAGGATAACCTCGTCGCCCGCAGAGAGAACGTAATCGGTTACGGGATCGTTCGGGAATTTGCCGTTTACGGTGTAGACCCAGCCGTCCCACTTCTTTTCCGTGTACGAACCTGCTTTAACCCCGTTTACCGCGCTGATATAACCTTTTTCAATGCCGGTTACGGTGAGCGAGTCGTCGGTCTTGTCCGCGTAAGCGATAAGGTCGGCTACGGTGTAATCCTCACTCAGCAGATCCATGCTCGTGTTGTAATAATAATTCTTATCGGGTCCCTCGATTCGCAGTGAAACGGTACCGTCTGCCCATACCGTAAGCGTAAGGAAGCCCGCCGATATTATCAACGCCATTATGACGGATAATATCTTTGTCATTGTTTTTCGCATTCTGCATGCTCCTTTATAAAATTTTTTTGAAAACCGGAGAGTATTCCGACTCGGAAGAGAAAATCTTCGTTACGGCAGTGGCTGCTGCGGCGGATTTTCACCGCACTTTCCTCCCGATTTTCATGTAAATTATAAGATAATTAAAAATGTTTGTCAATCGAATTGACTTTTTATTTTATAAAGGTATAATTAATTTGTATAAAAATGAAAGAAGATGTAAATTGATGAAGAAAAATGCCGTAACAGGAATTATAACCATTTTGTTAACGGTAATGATTGCAGTTTCGGCCTGTCCGATTTCGGCGTCGGCGGTCGACGGCAGGTCATTGAGCGAGTATTACGGCTTTTCTTACGGGAGCTACATGGATTATCTGTATTCTCACGAGTATGACAATTACTATCTCGGCACGCCTTATCGCAGCGGTAACTGGCGCTCGCCCAACGGCGACACGTCGTATAACGGTTCGTCCGGTATGAACTGCTCGGGCTTTGTCTGGCATGTGCTGAAGTCGTGCATTCTCCGCGCGGGAGGCGATCCGTCGGACTATCAGATCCTGTCGTTTTCTACCCCGAGGGGATGGTACGGCGTTCTCGAGGACAACGGGATAGAGTATTATATATTCAATAATAAATATGAGGCATTGAGAAGCGGAGTCATGAGCAAGGGCGATATTATCATGATGTTCTGCAACGAGGAGCTTCGGCCGAGCGGTCAGAATCATATAGGAATATATTGGGGCGACGGCTCGACGGACGTGTTCTGGCACTCGGCTGCACGGGCAAATTATATGTCGATAATCCGTTCGGGCGGTGCGGTTGTCAAGTTCGTTGTAGCAAAAATGAAGCCCCGCGGAGGGACTCTCAAAATTAATTTAAAGGACGGCGGGTCAAACGTTCTTTCCGGCGGAGAATTCTCGGTTTATGATTCGTCGGGTTCGCTCGTTTCGACTCTGAAGCAGGGCGAGAGCGTACGTCTTAACTACGGAACATATACCGTGTCGCAGACAAAAACCCCGAACGGGTATAAATCCGACGCGCAAAAGAAATCGGTTGCCGTCTCGCCGGAGAATCAGAATCAGACGCTTACGTTTATAAATTATAAAAAATGCGGAGCTCTCAGCGCGGAGATAAGAGTCAGACGGTATATTCCGTCGCTTTCGAAAGATGTTTATTTTACGTATGCCGGAATCGCTTTCGACGTGTATTCGGATTCGGCGTGTTCAAATAAAATAGGCTCCGCCGTTACGAATTCGGACGGAAAAGCCGTATTCGGATATAAAAACGGAAAATATACGCTCGACGAGGGTACGCAGTGTTATTTTAAAATTTCAAAAAGCAACGCAGACGAATTTAAAGATTATATTTTCGATTATGACGGCGTTCTTCACGCAGCGGTTACCGCGGATAAAATAACTCCCGCCTGCGACGGGACAAATACGGTTCTTGAAGCGTCGGTAAAGGGCGCGATAAAGACGGTCTCCGAACCCGGGGATATGTTCAGAATTTTCTATGACTGTCTGTGCGAGGATATGTGCTTTACGTCATGCTCCGATCTGAACGCAAAGAGCGAGTACGGACTTAATATAGCGTATGCCGACGAAAACGGATATTCGTTTTTCGGTATCGACGATACGCTTGACGGCTGTTTCGGCTATGAGCTTGAAGAGGGCAGTTATACTGTTATGGACGCGGACGATTCGACGGTGTATCTTAACGTAAAATCGGGATGCGTCACCGACGGCGAAACCGGAAAAGCGCACATAGAGGTTCAAAAGGGTGATTTCGATTTGAACGGAATCGTGTCGGCTGCGGACGCGCGGGAAATGTTAAGAGCGTCGGCAAAGCTCTGCGAACCTGTTGCCGAACAGATTTCGGCGGGCGATTTTGACTCCGACGGCAGAATTACAACGGCGGAGTCAAGAAAACTGTTACGCTTCTGCGCGAAGCTGGAAAATGAAATATAAACAATAATTTGTCCCGAAAAATTATTGTTTTTTCGCGTATTGCAATTCAATATCATATATCCCGTCCGCTATTGTTTTAAAAGCGGGGGCGCAGTCCGTTGACGAATATTCGCCGTGTTCGTTCATCACGACTATCGCATACCGCGGATTTTCTGCGGGGAAGTACCCGGCAAACCATGTATGCAGTACCTCCTCGCCGTTTTCATACCAGCCCGACTGAGCCGTCGCCGTTTTTCCGGCGGCGGTGTTTTTTTCGGGCTTCGCGTTCCTTCCGCTGCCGTCGGTTACGGTCAGCTCGAGCATTGACTGAATCTTTTTGCACACGCTTTCGGGTATAACCCTGTTCTGCGTTTCATTCTTATAATACGCCGTTACCGCGCCGTTTTCGTCCGTAAAGCATTTAATCAAATACGGCGTTCTGTATATTCCCGACGAGGCAAAAGCCGAATAAACCCCCGCTATCTGTAACGGTGAAGCCATGAGCGTTCCCTGTCCGAACGATAAATTCGCAAGCGCCGGCGCGGAATCGATTTTGCTTTTATCCGGGACGTTTCCGCCCTCGCAGACAAGCGAATCGGCAAGTTTTATTTCCTTTCCGAGTCCGAGTGATGAGGCGAGATCTATTATTTTGTCCGCGCCTGTTTTCAGTCCGAGCGTTATATAATATTCGTTGCATGAAACGGCTGTCGCGCCCGCCATGTCGAGAACGCCGTGTCCGTCGTTTTTATGACAGTTGAACACAGTCGAATTAACGCTTATTTTTCCGTCGCACCCGACCGTCATATTCTCGCTTATTCCGCTGTCGAGAGCCGCCGCGGCGACTATGGGTTTAAATACGGAGCCGACGGAGTACGCGCTGAGCGCCCTGTTCACAAACGGTGAATTTTCGTCGTTTACGCTTTTTTGCAGATTACTCCTGTCTATCGACGGCGCGGTGGCAAGAGCGGTAATTGAATTGTCCCGAACGTCCAGAACCACGGCGCACCCGGTTGTTATCCTGTTTTCTTTGAGTGCGTTTTCGCATATCGATTGGATGTTCTTGTCTATCGTCAGCACGATCCCCGCTTTCGAATAATAATTGTCGTTTTTGATTCTTATCTGTGCGCCCGAGAGCGATATGCCCGAAGCCGAGACCGGGAACTGCGCTTTAATCGTTCCCGAATTTTCGCTCAAAAACGTGTTGTATATTTTTTCGAGTCCGAACGCCCCGTTTCCCGACGAGTCGAGATAGCCAATAAGATTCTGCGCGGGGTCTGAATCGGAATACCGTTCGTATGTCTTAAAGGCAGTTATGCCGGAGCCTGCTTTGATTTCCCTGTCCGTTTTTAATAATATAGGCTTGCCCGACGTGAAATTACTTTCGATTTTTAAAAATTCATCCGAGGTCAGACGCTCTTTTAATATGCTCCGGCTCCCGCTGTCCGGCGCTGCGGCAATATAATAATCCGTTTTTGTGTTGACCATAGGAAGCATGTTCACGTCGTAAATGTATCCGCGCTTTTCATTTATTAAGTACGACGAATATTTCACCGAGTCCGCCCTGACGGAGCTGTCCGAATTGTTTATATATCCTATTCTTATTAATAATGCGAGACTCGCAAGCGCAAAAAGCGAAAAAACCGTAAGCACCCGTCTGTTCATAATATCACCCGTTAAAATCATGCCCCGAAAAAAAATTTTTAAACTTTTTCAATTTTTTTGAAAAAAGGGGTTGACAAACGCGTTTTGTGCGGTTATAATGATGACAACAAAAGCACTTCACCGTAATAAAGTGCTACAACATTAAAACAATAGAAACGGAGAAATTGAAAATGAAAAAGGCAATCAAAGTATTATCAATCATTCTTGCGGTTGTAATGACCGTACTGTGCTTCGCTTCGTGCACCGGAAAGACCGAGGACGAAACGAAAACCGACACCTCAAAGGCACCCGCTTCAAACGCGTCGAACGAAGCAAGCGATATGGCTTACGTTAAAGAAAAAGGCAAGCTTGTCGTAGGTATCACGGACTTCGAGCCCATGGATTATCAGAATGAAAACAAAGAGTGGATCGGTTTTGACGCGGACATGGCTAAGGCTTTCGCAAAGAGCCTCGGCGTAGACGTTGAGTTTATTGAAATCGACTGGGATAATAAAGCTATGGAATTAAAGAGTAAAACGATTGACTGTGTATGGAACGGCATGACCCTTACGGACGAGGTAAAAGCTTCAATGTCTTGCTCGAACGCATACTGCAACAACGCTCAGATTGTTATCGTTCCCAAGGATAAGGCTGACAAGTACCAGACCGCAGAGTCTTGCAAAGAACTTAATTTCGCGGTAGAGGCAGGCAGCGCAGGTAAGAAAGAGGCAGCGGCTAACGGTTTTAAATACACTGAGGTTAAGGATCAGGCTACCGCTCTTGCAGAGGTTGCGGCAGGCACCTGCGACGCGGCTATCATCGACTCTCTTATGGCTGCCGCAATGGTAGGCGAGGGAACCGGCTATGCACAGCTTGCATACACCGTAAAGCTCAACTCCGAGGAGTACGGCGTAGGCTTCCGTCAGGGATCGGATCTTACCGCTAAGCTCAACGAGTTCTTCGCTGCCAACGGTGAGCTTATGGACAAAACGGCAGAAACCTATAAAGTACAGGCAATGCTTATCAAATAAGCTTTATAAAGCAAAAGCAAATAACGGAGAGCGCGCATTGTGCGCTCTCTGATTTTGATTATTTTCAATTAAATTTCCCGATAAAGGATGTTACATAAATGAATTTTCAGACGGTAGTCGAGCAGTTCCCGACGGTATTCGCTTCGCTGAACGTTGGATTTTTGCAGACTCTCAAATTGTTTTTTATAACGCTTCTCGGCGCGATTCCGTTAGGACTCGTAATATCGTTCGGCTCCATGTCGCGCTTCAAGCCCCTGTCCGCGCTTGTCAGAGTTATAGTGTGGATATTCAGAGGTACGCCCCTCATGCTTCAGATTATGATAATATATTTCTTCCCCGGACTCGTTTTTCACAATAATATATGGGGCAGCGGAGAAAACGGCAGATTCATAGCCTCATGCGTTTCGTTTATAATAAACTACGCGTGCTATTTCTCCGAGATTTACAGAGGCGGAATACAGGGCGTTCCCGTCGGACAGCAGGAGGCGGGGCTTGTGCTCGGTATGTCGAAATCGCAGATATTCTTCCGCGTTACGCTCATGCAGATGATTAAGAGAATCGTTCCTCCCATGTCGAATGAAATTATCACGCTCGTAAAGGACACGTCCCTTGCGCGTATTATCGCTTTGCAGGAGATCATCTGGGCAGGTCAGGCGTTCCTTAAGGGTTCGCAGGGCATTTCCGGACAGATATGGCCGTTGTTCTTCACCGGTGTTTACTATCTTGTATTCAGCGGAATTCTGACGCTTCTGTTCGGCAGACTCGAAAAGAAATTAAGTTATTTCAAGGTTTAAGGGGGAGAGAATATGTCGATACTTAAAGTTGAAAACGTATCAAAGAACTTCGGTTCTACGAAGGTTTTAAAGGACATAGGCTTTACCCTTGAAGCAGGCGATGTTCTTGCGATAATCGGCTCCTCGGGAAGCGGTAAAACGACACTTTTGAGATGTCTTAACTTCCTCGAAACGCCCGACAGCGGTAAATTTTATCTCGACGACGAGCTTTTATACGACGCAGGCGAGCATAAAAAGCTTACCGATAAGGAATTAAGAGCGAAGAGAATTAATTTCGGACTCGTTTTTCAGCAGTTTAATTTATTTCCGCAGTATAACGTTCTCGACAACGTAACGCTCGCTCCGAAAATGAGAGCAAAAGAAGAACCCGATTATAAAAAGAATAAAAAAGAGATTAATGCGCAGATTGAAGCGAATGCAAAGGATATCCTCGAACGCGTCGGACTCTCGCAGAAGCTTAAAAATTATCCGTGCGAACTTTCGGGCGGTCAGCAGCAGAGAGTTTCAATAGCCAGAGCTCTCGCGCTCGAGCCGAAAATTCTGTTTTTCGACGAGCCGACAAGTGCGCTCGACCCCGAGCTTACCGGCGAAATTCTGAAGGTTATAAGAAAGCTTGCAGACGAGCACGTTACAATGGTTATCGTAACGCATGAGATGGCGTTTGCCAGAGACGTTGCAAACAAGGTCATTTTCATGTCCGACGGCGTAATCGCCGAGGAGGGCTCGCCCGAGGATATCTTTACTAATCCCAAAAATTTGAGAACGAAGCAGTTCCTACAGCGTGCTTTAGAGAATCCCTGATTGGGAATGCGTCTTATATTGCCGAATCTATAGGTATTTGAAACCTTTAGATTCGGTTTTTTTATTATTGCAATTTTACGGGTAATGTGATAAAATATCGTTTAGACTAATTTAATTAAAATTCAGAGGAATAATATATGAAACTCGGTATTGTAGGACTTCCCAATGTAGGAAAAAGCACGCTTTTTAACGCGCTGACGAACGCGGGCGCGCAGTCGGCGAACTATCCGTTCTGCACGATTGAACCCAATGTCGGCGTTGTAAGCGTTCCGGATAAGAGACTCGACGCACTCGCAAAGATGTATAATCCCGAAAAGATTACGCCCGCGACGATTGAATTTGTCGATATCGCGGGACTTGTCCGCGGTGCTTCCAAGGGAGAGGGACTGGGAAATAAATTTTTATCGCATATAAGAGAGGTCGACGCGATTATTCACGTCGTCAGATGCTTTGAGAACGGCGATATTGTTCACGTCGACGGCAGTATCGACCCCGCAAGAGATATTGAGACGATTAATTTAGAGCTTATTATGTCCGACATGGAGATACTCGACAGGCGTATCGACAGGGATACAAAGGCTATGAAGGGTGATAAGTCGCTTGCCTCCGACGTTGAATTCTTTAAACGTGTACGCGAAAAGCTCGACGAGGGAGTGTGCGCGAGAGCCGTCGAAACGGACGACGAGGAGCGCGCAAAGCTCGAAACCGTCGCGCTTCTTACGTTAAAGCCCGTTATATACGCCTGCAATATGAGCGAGGAGGATTTTTCTTCCGGCGTCGAATCGAACGAGGGATATAAGGCGGTTTGTAAAATTGCGGAAGCCGAGGGAAGCCGGGTTCTGCCGATATGTGCCGAACTCGAGGCACAGATAAGCTCGCTTGATAAGGATGAAAAGGAGATGTTCCTTTCAGACCTCGGAATCGAGCAGGGCGGACTTGATACGCTTATTCAGGAAAGCTACGATCTTCTCGGACTCATGTCTTACCTTACGGCAGGACAGCCCGAGGTCAGAGCGTGGACGATTAAAAAGGGTACGAAGGCACCGCAGGCGGCGGGCAAAATTCACTCGGATTTCGAACGCGGATTCATCCGTGCGGAGGTTGTTTCGTTCGATGACCTTATGGCGTGCGGTTCAATGAGCTCGGCAAAGGAAAAGGGACTTGTCCGCAGCGAGGGCAAGGACTATGTAATGCAGGACGGCGATATCGTCCTGTTCAGATTTAACGTGTGATAAGCGTTTTTACGTTATGTTATAAAGAAAAAAACGGAGCCGACGACATTGCGTTCGGCGGTTTCGTATATATCCGCTCGTGGCGCAGCCGGATAACGCAGCAGATTCCGATTCTGAAGATCGGGGGTTCGAATCCCTCCGAGCGGGCCATATAAAGACACCATTGAAATCTGAACTCTTAAGTTCGGAGTCAATGGTGTTTTTATTATAAAATCCAGTATTTATGCGGCTTTTCGAGGTCGCATTTTCTTTTTGTCAGTCGGACTAAAAAACGAATAACTCGGATTTGGCAATCCGGAAAATTAAAAACAAACCTTTTTGAACCCTTTAGTCTGTCTGCACGTGTCTCAGAAATCCTTCAGTTTCAAGGCATATTCTTCTTCTTTCTGTTCGGGAGTCTTGTATTGCAATTTCTTGTGCGGGCGTTTGGTATTATAGAAAATCATGTACTTGTCCACCGCACTTCGAAAGTCTGATTCCGAGCGATACTTGGTGCGATATAACTCCTCCCGTTTCATAGAAGCAAAGAACGATTCCATTACGGAATTGTCATACGGCACATGCGCACGTGAAAAGGAGTGTGTGATGTTCAGAGACCGCATATAATCATTCATTGTTTTGGATCGGTAGTTGCTGCCACGGTCGGTATGGAAAACCAAACTTGAATCCGGCTGACGTGCTTTATATGCAATTTGAAAGGTTGATTTTACAAGCTGTGTGCTGTTGGTCTTGCTGATCTTATATCCCACGACCATACGGGAGAACAGGTCGATAATCACGCAAATATAATAAGCGTTTTCGCCGTACTTAAAATAGGTAACATCACTAACCCACACTTCGTTCGGTTTGCACGTGTCAAACTCTTGGTTAAGGAGGTTTTTGTATTTGCGGCCTTCGTCCTCGTATAATTTCTTCGCCGACTGACGAATGCTGACTAACCCCATATCACGCATAAGCGTGCGTACCATTTCGTTACTGACTTTGAATCCTTCACTTTTCATAACTGCCGCAATTTTGGCAGCACCAAAAATCTGATTGCTTTCGTCGTAGATCTCCTGTATGCGAAGCCGTAGTTCTTCACGGCGTTTCGCATACCACGTGTTGTCTTTCTTATTGCGGAGAACGTGGTTGTAAAACGTTCCGCGGGGAATGTCAAACGCATCGCAGATCACGTGCACATTGTATTTGCCGTAAAGCTGTTCGGCAGCGTATAGCCTTTGCCTCAAAGGTGCCTTGGGTGTGCAGGGCGCAGATTTAAGAATTTCAACAATGCTCTCCAAACGTGCGACTTTGTTTTCAAGCAAATGAAAATTGCGGATACTGACTGTCCTTCGGTTATCGGCTTCCTGTTCCTCGCGGTAAGCTCGTAACCAACCGTAAAATGTACTCTTGGGTATGCCGGTGTCGGCGAGGATATGCGTCGACAGCTCACCGGATATAACACGGTCAATGACCGCTTGCTTTTCTTCTTGGGTGTATGTTCTCATATTTTCAACTCCTATATTGAATGCATTGAAATAATTTTACGACATTTTCTGTAGGAATTGAAAGAAATGTGGAAATATGATATAGTTAGAAAAACAATCATTTTTATTTGATAAAAAGATTCACGACTTTTTTATTAATTATAAGACCAACGCCGGAAAAAACGTACTTAATGGGTGAAAGCGCTTTTAGGTCTGACAAGGGAGGTGAACAACATGGATGATCTGAGAATCATAGAACTCTACTTTGAACGGGGTGAGCAGGCAATCAAGGAAACGGATGCAAAGTACGGCAAGCTCTGCCACAGTATTGCCTATAACATTCTGAACAATCACGAGGATTCGGAAGAATGTGTCAACGATACATACGTGGGAGTGTGGAATGCAATTCCGCCTACAAGACCGAGTAATTTTATGTCCTTTGTCTGTAAGATTGCGAGAAACCTGTCTCTGAAGCGGTTGGAGTTTATGAAGCGTGAAAAAAGGTCAGCGGATGTAATGTTGTCCCTGGATGAACTGGAATCGGTACTGCCGGATGATCGGTATGCCCCCGACGTGAGTGACGAGGACGTAGGCAAACTGGTCAGCCACTTCCTGCGCACACAAAAGGAGGACGTGCGAAATGTCTTTATCCGGAAATATTTCTACTTCGATTCTATCGGAGAAATTGCAGAGCGCTTTGGGTTTACCAAAAGTAAGGTCAAAAATATGTTGTTCTACACCCGAAACAAACTAAGGGACTATCTCATTAAGGAGGGCGTTGAAATATGAAAATACCGAGATTTTCTAATGCCATCGGTAACCTCGATGAGGATCTTGTCGAGGCGGCAGCAGAATGCAAGAAAAAACAAAATCATTTGCTCAAATTGGGTTCAATAGCAGCCTGCTTTGCCGTGATCATTGTTGTAGGCGCGCTTGTTCTTCCATCGCTTTTAGGCGGCGAACCTACACCAGGAGGCACAAACGATAGGTATAAAGACATTAACATTATGGCAGACGAATCAGGAATTGTATGGCCATGGGAATATCAAACCGTTTTTGAGAAATACACTGAAGTAACAATTGACGGTATTGTATACCGAAGTCACGGTCGCCTTGTGTCTGAAGAACTCCTTGGCGATTTGATTGGAACATATACCGTATTGGGCATTGACGAAATTGAAGGAGATAGATACACTGAAAAATTTGAAGTGTATCAGTTAAAATATGCCGATAAGAGCCAGCTTGTCGCCGTGAGGATGGAAGGTAGTTGTTATACCTTCAAGAGGGATAATTATGAACCTCCGCACACGCTCGGTGAGCTCTTCAAGCTGGTAGACCTCCCAAAAGCAATTGAATTGAAGCGGTTCTCTGTAAACGGCGACAGTCCGAACAAAAAACACTATACACTGAGCAATGATGACTATGTATGGGAAGTTCTTGCCGGATGCGAAAATGCACCATTTGTTGAGGATGAGAAATGGGTTGCACATGATAGAGAGTATTACAGTTTTACGATCACATCTGAAACTCTCGGCGTATATAAAGTTGCCATGTATGTTACTGTAGATGGCTATCTGTGGACAAACGCTTTTAATTACCAATACCTCTTCAATATCGGAGAAGATGCAGCCAGTAAGATTATCAAATATGCAAAAGAGAATTCCACCGAAGCAGAGTATGAGCCGTATCAGAATACCATTGTCGGTAAGATTACGGAGATAACCGATGAGTATATTCTGTTAGACGATTCCATTCTCTGCGCCAATCCCGATGACGGAATCACGTACAAAATCCTTCTGAATGATCTGCGCATCTCCCGTTATGCAGAAAGCGGAGCTATCCGAGTGGGAGAAAATGTTCAGATAACATACGAAGGCGAAATTGACGAATCGAATACCATTGACAGTGCCATTTCCGCATCTGACGTGGTAATCTCCGGCGGGGATGTTCTTATTCCCGAATAATAAAATAAAAGTCGCATATATGATTAACCGAATATAAGTTTTTGCGAGAGTTCGAAGTCATACGCAAAACTGCCGAAAATATCTTTTTCGTAGCCCATAGACAAAAAAAGCATCTCCGCGGCAGCGGGGATGTTTTTTTATGGAATTCGGCGGAGGTATTCGAACCCTGAGAGGGTGAGCGGCGTTAAGAAAACAGTCCGGGGGACTGTTTTTAGGCGCGAAGGGCGAGACGGCTACTGTCGCATTAGGCGACTCTCGGAAGAAAAAGAAATTCTGACACCTTCTCAACAGTCTCACAGCGTGCCGAAAATTACTTTTTTTGACACGCTGAACACAGTTTTTCTGTAAAAAAACCTGTGTGTGTGTTTTTTTTGGAAATTTGTTCATTTAACTTTAATATATAATACAAATAGGTCAAACAAAAGAAATAATTCAAAAAAAGGGAAGTGATAATATGAAAAAATTGTTGACCGTGCTGTTGCTGTTATGTATGGTGGTGACAGGTATACCCGTTTCGGCAGCGGAGGGAGAAACAACTCCGACTGTTGAGATCGGAAATTATATCAGTTTAGGTAAATATAAAGGAAAGAGTATTATTTGGAGATGCGTTGATATTGATGAAAACGGGCCGCTTATGC
>OJAW01000042.1_pt1 | contig 98402 bp, 103 predicted proteins | sample 1589151 | NCBI WGS metagenome assembly OJAW01 (sample SAMN03283290) | human gut metagenome | biome: human-associated habitat; material: feces | host: Homo sapiens | place: Peru | collected 2012
AGTAAAAACAAGGCTGAGGAGATTGCAAAGGCTGATTGTATTCTCTATGAGATTTTTGCAAAGAATAAAAGCAAGGTTATTTCAAAACAAATTTCTATTAAAGAAAATAAAGGTAGCTACAGGGTGACAACAGATTATATTTTTAACGAAAATATTGCAGATCAGGTTGATTTTGATGTGACAGAATAGAAAAGTTGTGTTATAATCAATTTGTATGTTTTGCTTTGAACGACTGAAATTTTGCAATCGGACACAAACGGAGGGATAACTATGAGAATTTTATGTATAGGTGATGTTGTAGGCAGTATCGGTTGTGAATTTCTTCGCAACAATCTTCCCACGCTCAAAAAGGTAAAAGGCGTTGATTTTGTAATCTGCAACGGTGAAAATTCCGCTGACGGAAACGGAGAAAACCTTATCTTCATCAAGGAAGATGAAAAGTCTTTATCCTTTGGGGATAACCGTATTGCTGAAGCAATCGAAAATTATCACGCAAAACTTTTAATTCTTGACCCGATGAGTTCTTATATCGGAGAGAACTGTTCAATGAACAATGCCAACGAAACAAGGGCAGAGTTTAATCATCTGATAGCAGTCGCAAAGAATACTGGCTGTGCCATTGTGATTATCGCTCATATGAACAAGATGAGAGATACCAACCCACTTTATCGTACCAATGGTTCTATTGATATTGCGGGTGCTGCAAGAAGTATTCTTGCAATCACACGCACACCGAACAAGGAAGCACCTGCGGAAAGATATATGGTGCAGGTGAAATCAAACCTCGCCCCGACAGGTTCGGCAATTCTTTTTGAGGTAGCAGCAAAAGGAGTGGACTTTATCTCTGAAATGGAAATGACAGCAGAAGAAGCGTTCCAGTCCCTTGCTCCCAAAATGGGCAGACCGAACGATAAGGAAATCAAGGCGAAAGAAATTCTTTTGGAAATGCTGAAAGACGGAGAAATGCTTTCTTCGGATTGCGAAGAAAGACTTGAAGCCGCAGGGTTCAAGAAATCGACCATTAAAAAGGCAAAGAAGAAAGCAGGAGTTATCTCCCGAAAACGAGGCTTTCTGTGGTACTGGTCTTTGCCGATGGGCGATATACCGAGAGAATAAATGCAGGCTGTCTGATGGGAGGACAGTCTGTTTTTATGATGGAGGTATCAAAAGGAGGTCAAGGGGGAACTCCCTTGCCCACGACATCTTTGCAGACGAAGTCTGAAAGTGTCATAGTGGGTTACACACATTCAAAGAATGTTGTGTAATGGCTTCGCCCTGCCGAGAAAGGAGAGGAAAAATGGCGAAAAGCAGTAAAGCAGATATGAGTTGCGCAAGGGTAAAACAGTACACCGCTTCTGATGTGAGCAAGGCGGAAAGGCACAACGAACGCAAGAATGAAACCTATGAAAATATGAATGTGATTACGGAGCGAATACCCCTTAATGTGCATTTCAAAAAACCGACTGCCCCGACCTATATGGAGCAGTTAAAGCAGATGGAAACAGACGGTCAGGTGTCGCTTCGTGGGTTGAGGAAAGACGCTACCCTTTTCAATGAGATTGTGATTGATGTGAATACGATGTACTTCGAGCGTAACGGCGGTTATGAATACGCAAAGCAGTTTTATGAAGAAGCCTATCATTTTATTGAAGAAAAATTCGGTGCGGACAATGTTATATCGGCGGTAATGCACGCTGATGAAATCAATGTAGCCGCAAGCGAAGAACTGGGAAAAGAGGTTTACCACTATCATCTTCACGCTATGGTTCTGCCAGTGGTGGAGAAAGAAATCCTATGGAGTAAGCGTTGCAAAGACGAAAAACTGCGAGGAACAGTCAAGGAAGTGGTTAATCAGATTAGCCATTCAAAGAAATGGAAATCGGATATTCCGCTGACCGATGAAAAAGGAAATCCGCTTCTTAGGAAGAACGGCAAGCCGATGTTTCGAGCTTCGTACAGCATACTGCAAGATGAATTGTTTCACTATATGACGGAACAAGGGTTCAAGGGCTTTCAGCGTGGCGAATACGGAAGTACAGCGGAGCATTTAACTTCCCTGCAATATCAAATCCAACAGGACAAAGAACGATTGGAGAAGTTGCAGAAGCGTATTCAAAAAGAGCAAGTCAAGTATGAGCCTGCCCGTCATATTTCTAAAACCTTAAACGAAATTGACAGTATGGGGCAGAAAACAATCACAGGTAAAATGGCAATCTCCAAAGAGGATTATTCTCAACTGACTGCCCTTGCCAAAGAGGGTATTACCAGTCGTGCGGAAATCAAAAAATTTGAGCAGAGTGCAAATTTTTACCGACAGAAGTATATGGACAGTGCAAACGCATTGGAGAGAATGAAAACTAAATACAACGAACTGAAAGAAAAGTGCAAACCTTTTCTTGAAGCGTTGGAGCATTTCCCCGAAGTTGCTAAACTTTTTACCGAAAAAGTGAAGCAACTTTTTTCTTTTAAGGAAGCACAGGAACGAGCCGAAAAAGAAGCAAGGGAAAAAGAAAGACAGGAGCGTATTAAGGCACGAAGAAACAAGCGTGGTATGGAAAGATAACCTTTTCCATTATACTCACGACTTAATGACTTCTTGATATGTTCCGATGAAACAGGCTGTATTTGTGGGGTGTTCCAAACGGAATGCCCCACAGTCAATTTATGAAAAGGAGAAACGGACTATATGAAAGAAAATACTTTATCTTATACAACACGAATAGGCAAAACAACTTTTATTGTCAATGTGAAGCAATCGGAAAGTGCGAAGAAGCCTTTGAATACGGTGTTTCAAGAGATATGCAGACACGAGATGTTGGGAGATTTTTCAGCGGATAAATATTTGAATTTAGAAAACTTACAAAAATCATCTTGACAAACTCGTTCCCGAAGGATCAGGCTATCGTGCAAAGACCAGATTCGCAAAATTCTTCAATCTGCCCGAGCTAATGACAATGTTTCGCGAGGTAGCGGATATCCAGACTGCCGATATGCTGAAGCTCCCCGTGCCGAAAGCCAACTTTCACAATGTGGTTCTCAAACCATCCGAACAGCAGAAGGAAATGGTCGCGGCTCTGGGACAGCGCGCGGAGCGAGTCAGAGCGAGAATGGTATCGTCCGACGAAGACAATATGCTGCTCATCACCAACGACGGGCGGAAGCTTGCGCTCGATCAGAGACTCATGAACGATATGCTGCCCGACAGCGAGACGGGCAAGGTCGCGGCCTGCGCGAAGAACGTATTTGAGATCTGGCAGAGAACGACGCCGACGTCATCCACACAGATGGTATTCTGCGATCTTTCCACGCCGCACGGCGACGGAAAGTTCAATGTCTACGACGATTTGAAAAAGAAACTCATTGCCATGGGCATTCCGGAAGACCAGATCGCGTATATCCACGACGCAAATACCGAGGTTCAGAAAAAAGAGCTTTTCGGTAAGGTGCGCAACGGTACGGTGCGCGTGCTGCTCGGTTCCACATTTAAGATGGGCGCGGGAACCAACGTGCAGAAACGGCTGATAGCCCTGCATCATCTCGACACACCGTGGCGACCGGCGGACCTTGCCCAGCGAAACGGACGAATTATCCGGCAGGGCAACGACAATCCCGAAGTCGAGATCTTCACCTATGTCACCGAAAATACCTTTGATTCCTACCTGTACCAGCTTGTTGAAAACAAACAGAAATTCATCGGACAAATCATGACAAGCAAATCGCCTGTGAGGTCAGCGGAAGACGTTGACGAGCAGGCGCTTTCTTATGCCGAAATCAAGATGCTGGCGACGGGTAATCCGTATATCAAGGAAAAAATGGATCTGGACATCGAAGTCGCCAAACTCAAACTGCTGAAATCCAACCATTTGAGCCAGAAGTACGCTTTGGAGGATAAGATCCTCAAAGAGTTTCCGATGCGAATCTCTTCACTGGAACAGCGGATCGTTGCAGTGAAATCGGATATCGCCCATGCAGAGCAATACACGCATCCGAACGAGGACGGCTTCTCACCGATGGTTATCAAAGGCGTAACGTTCACGGAGAAGAAAGACGCCGGATCGGAGATTCTTGCGGTTTGCAAGTCGATGACCACGCCCGATCCGATCCCGCTCGGTTCTTATCGCGGATTTGACATGTCTCTTTCCTTCGACAGCTTCAACCGACAGTATGTGATAACCCTGAAAAACGAGTGTACGCATAATGTGCCGCTCGGCACCGATATTTTCGGCAACATTCAGCGCCTCGACAACACCATTGCCGGTTTGCCCGACAAGCTGAAAGCTGCAGAGGAACAACTGACCGAAACAAAAAAGCAGTTGGAAACGGCGAAGAAGGACGTAGAGATACCGTTTCCGCACGAAGAGGATCTGGCAAGAAAATCTGCCCGCCTTGCCGAGCTCGATTCAATGCTGAGTCTTGATAAGCCGGACAACGAGATCGTGGACGACGACCGAGACGGAGACGCCGCGCCGGAGAAAAGCGACCGTACGCGAGAAGCCTTGCAGAGCCGGTGATTTTTGGGAGGTGAAATGCGAGGTGAGTAAAAATGAGGTGAAATTGACGCCGGAGCAATCCAAAAAGATAAACGCGCTTGTTAAGAAATGCTGCTGCAACCATGTTCGGGGAAGCTGCCTGCTGCTCGACGACGGCGATGAGCACCCCTGCCCGCAACTTATATCCTTCAGCAGGATTATGTGCAATTATCTGTTGAATGTGGTTCTTCCGATTGACTCCGATCTGTATGAGGAGCTTGTCGGCGGTAAGACGCACAAGTGCAGACGCTGCGGGAAAGACTTCTTCATCAGGTCGCCGAGACAGGTGTACTGCAAGACTTGCGGCAAGGCGAATGAAAAAGAAAAAGCTGCCGAACGGCAGCAGAGAAAAAGAGATAAGCGTCACGGTTTTGGAGGCTGAGAAGCCTTGTAAAACAAGGACTTTCAGAGCCGATTTCGGGGATGGACATAAAAGTATATTCTGAAATATGATATGACCTCGGAATCGGCTCTGTTGCAAGAGTTTTTAACTTTTTCAAAAGCGTGACGCAATTACATAAATAGCTCGACAAACTGGAATTTGAAAACCACGATTTCATAAGTGGTTACTGCCCCTCATAGGGCTTTAATAAAATCCTCCAAAACGCTTGAAAACAAAGGATTTATCGCAATGTGTCCGCCTTATCCCTTTATACGATTTCACTTGCGTTTATGCTTCCCTCGCCACCTCATAAGGGCAAAAATAAGGGAAGAAAAATCTGATAACAAGCTATAAAAACAAGTGGCAATCGGGAAACTGTGACATATGTGCGAATATATTATACTGGAGGATTTCAAGATGGACAAGTACATTTATGATGAAAACAACGGTCTTTGGTATGAACTGCAAGGCGAATACTATTTGCCGTGCCTTAGCTTGCCACCCGAAGAAGAAAAGCCTATCGGGATATGGGGACAGCGGCACAAACGCTACCTGAAAGAACATAGAAAAGCAACCTACACAACACTTCTGACCAGCGGTAAGCTCAACACTTATCTTTCCGGCATCAACGAACAGGCGCAGGAACGCTTTGAACGGCTCATAGATGGCATGAAGCAGGCACAGGGTATCACGGAACAATTAAAGGCGGAAAACGCCTTAGAATGGGTCAGGAGAATGAATAATATACGGGCTTGTGCGATGGAGATTGTGAATAAAGAAATCATCTTCGCATAGCAGACTGGCGGTAACGCAAAGCGAGGGGTAAAGGTGTAAATGCCTTACCCCTCGTATTTTATGACGAGAATATGGCTTAACACAAGGCATTTGTGGGTTAAAAGCGCTACAGTAGAGAGATTATGCTGAAAACATAGGGTTTGGCAATCCAAAAGCAAACTTTTTATGAATGTTGTCTGTTGCCTCTTGACTTATATCGGCAATCTATATATAATCGATATGTAGACTGTCGATACAAGGAGGGACATATATGGCAATTGATAAATCTCTGATTTCAGGGAATACAGATATGCTGATTTTGAAGCTGCTTGAAAAACAAGATATGTATGGGTATCAGATGATAGAAGAACTTGCGAAGCAATCCGACCATACTTTTGAATTGAAAGCAGGAACATTATATCCTCTGCTCCATCTCTTAGAGCAAAAGCAGTATCTTGTGTCCTATGACGGAGAAACTGTTGCGGGGAAAACAAGAAAATATTACAGGATTACAGATGAAGGGAAAAGATTTCTTGTGGTGCGGCTGTCTGAGTGGGAAAGCTACTCTGCCGCAGTCAATAAGGTTTTGTCGGGGGGTGTTTTGCTTGCAGGAATATAATTCTCCCGAAGAATATATCAAGGATGTTCAAAGATACATTCGTTGGAGCAGAGCAAAGGTTGTGGCAACAAGAGAGCTTTCTGACCACATAAACGACCAATACGATGCTTTGCGGGAAAACGGTCTGAATCAGAAAGAAGCAATGAGAAAAGCCATTGAAGAAATGGGCGATGCAGATGTAGTTGGGACAGAGCTTGATATTGTCCACCGCCCGAAAGTGAATTGGCTGTTGCTGCTCATAGCAGGCGTGTTGCTGCTGAGTGGTATTCTAATCTCTGCTATGCTAACCTCAATATCCCTGACCGTACCAAAGATAATCGGTATTGTGCTTGGAGTTTGTGTTGCTGCTTTTTTGTATTTTATTGATTACACTGTCTTAATTCGCTTTCCAAGAGCGTTATACGGACTGCTCTCACTGGCGGCAATCTTCGGGCTACTCTATGAATTATGGAACGGATTTGCACCGCTTGGATACGGTTTTCTGTTCTACCTGCTGCTATGCTATCCGATTGTTTTGGTCGGAATCCTGTTTTATGAAAAGAACAGTGAAAGCGAGACAAAAATCATACATTACTGGCTATATGCTATTTTTCCGCTGACTTTAGCGTTAATAAATCAAGCGTTTCCAGTTTTTGTGTTGCTGTTGGCTTGCGAGCTATTCATCTTTTGCTGCGGGTTAAAATTAAAATGGCTGAAATGGAATCGTGTTAATATCTTCGGTGTGGCTTGTATGCTGATTTTTCTTATTATCGGAGTGTACCTGTTAAGCCGCTTTTATCATCTTTTTCGCTTGCAGGAAAATACAGGATATTTACAACAGCTCGATTTCTTTTCGGTGTTTCGTGAAGCGGAGTTAATTGGAAAAAGCGGAATGCCTGTTGATGTGAAGGTAATGAGCTACTTCTATGACCACCCAATCACCCTGCTCCTGTACGAATACGGAAAATTTTCACTTGTATTTTTGCTGTTTGTATTCGGGATATTGTTTGCTATCCTTTACAGGACTTCAAAAAAGCAGGATACAGAGGTTGGCAAACTTCTAACCAATACCGTGCTGTTGATTTATATTTTACGAATTGTTTTCACTGCCTTATCCGACATTGGGGTTCTTCCGAACTTCTTTATGTGCGTCCCCTTCGTTGTAACAGGAGGAATGTTCATTATTTACGATATGGCACTTGTTGGAATTATCCTATCAGTAAACCGCAATGAGAGCATTGCAAAGGATTGGATTAAATTAAAAAGCAAGCGTAACGCTGCTAAAAACGGAGGTCAACTATGAAAAAATTCTTATGTGCTATTCTATTCTTGACGATGGTAATCAGTCTCTCCGCCTGCGGCGGTAAAGGCGTTTCGACACTTGTGAAGCATTATGGTCAGGAAAAGGTCGATGAAATGGAAATCGAGTGTACCGATGAAACACAGCTAAAGGTCGCAAATGACCTCATAGCAGAAGCAAAGGATATTATGTCTTACTGCGGGTCAGGAGACGGTACGAATAAAGAGGACTGCGGTGCGTTAGAAAGATACTATTTCTTTGATGATAAGGCGGTTCGGGCAGATGTTTCGATAGAACTTGTAACCACCAAACAGGAAAATGGGAAGGGATATATCTGGGTGAAATATTCAGCCGATTATTACGATAAGGATGATACTCTCATTTCTGGTAACGGAGAAGCATATTCACGTTGGGATATTGAACAGTTAGATGGAAAATGGACGGTAACGTTAATTGACGAAATACCGTAAGGATTGGTGAGTGTATGCAGAAACAAGCCGAATGGATATTATGTCCTGTTTGTGGCAACAAAACCCGTGACAGAACAAGATATGATACGGTCTTGAAAAACTATCCTCTCTACTGCCCGAAGTGCAAGCAGGAAACGCTGATAGAAGCAGAGAACTTGAAAGTAACCGTTATAAAGAAACAGGAAAACTAATCTCTATATGTATGCCGCCGTGTATGGGTAAAACCATAGCGGCGGTTTTTCTTCGCCTATCGGCTGCCTCTGTCAAAGGATTTCTTTCGTGGCTTTTGCTGTCTGCCCTGCTCCTGCAACTGTCTGAGCCTGTTTCGGACGCTCTCCTTTTCGGGCGGTCTTGGCGGTCTGCTCTTTTGTTTCACCTGACGCTCCCATTCGGCAAGGTCACGGTTGTATTGTTCCACAACGGCTTCCGCCTCCCGATAGGTCGCCATGAATGCCTGCACATCGGGATAACCGTCCTCCCTGAGAATATCGGGGAGCTTATCCAGCCTGCGGTCAATTTCTTGCTCCGTCTGCTGTATCTGCTCGGTAAGGGCTTTGCGCTCCTTGCCCTTGAAAATCCCTGTTGTTTCTGCAAGCTGTGTTTTCAGCTTGGGCAGAATGTTGTCCTGCAAATTCCTAATCCCTCTTGCCTCATCCTGCACCCGTATCATTAGATTCCGCATGGTGCAGAACTCTGTCATATCAATATCCAGCGTGGGCTTCGGCGGTATCCCGTATTCACGGATAAGGTTTTGTAAAATGTCCTTCGCCTTGTTCACGATACGGCGGAACAGATTCGGCAGCCAGCCCTCGCTTTTAATGGATTGGCTAACCTTGTCGTGTATCTCGGTTTGTTTGATTTCCAGTATTTTAGCCTCCTCAATCCCCGATACAAGTGCCATGTCCGCTGTCCTGTTCCATTCCTGCCTTGTAGCGTTGTCGGCTGCAATCTCTTCGGCTTTGGGATTGTTCTTGCCTATTTTCTTTGTCGGCAGGTACACGCTGTTTTTGTCAAATACCTTCAGGTGCTGTTCAGGGTTTTCAATATGGAGATTGATAAGGTTTGTATAATCCTCTTTTACCTCCCGAAGAAAAGGCTCTCTCTTGAAGCGGTCATCCTTTACGGTGAACAGATGGCTTTCGTAAACCTCTCCCTTTTTGATAATGGTACAGCCTTTTCTTATCTGCCCGTCCTCACCTGTGATTTCCTTCTTGGTGCGTACCCGCTTGCCTGTTTCGTCAAAGAATACGCTTCTTGTGGCAATCTTCACATCAGGCTCAGGAAGCAGCTTCCTTTCGCTGAAAATCAGATGAATGTGGTAATTGGTCTTGCGCTTATTGTGGTGCAATGCCGACACACATTCCACGCCGTACCGCCTGCGGAACTCATCTGTAAAATCCTCAAGCACCTGCTGCGGCTCGTACTGCGTGTAAACTTCGGGCAGGGCGATAATCAGCTCCCTTGCCTCAATACATTTCCCCTCTGCGCCGCTGCGCTGGAACTCCTGCCGGCTCTCCCTTGCGAGATTATTCCAAAAGGCATTGTCGGCGGTGCGGTAAGTGGCGTACAGATTTTCCTGTCTTGCGTGGCTGGTGATATACGATATTCGTCCTTTGACATTAGGCAGCTTCGACATCTGTATGAAGCTGTGTCTTGCCATAATCCAACCTTTCTTTAAAATATACCGTTCTCATTTTGCAACCGTCTTGACGGTTGCTGCTGTTTCGGCGGCTTTGCTGACGGAACAGCGCCGTATCAAAAGCGGCAGGGATTTCCTGCAAGCGTTGATACGGTAGCTCCCCGCAGGGGCGAAATACCCTGAGTACAAATCGATAGATTTGTGCGAGGGGTGTATTTCGCTCTCAAACGCCGAGGGCTTTAAGAACGGTCAATCTACTCGGCGGACATCATTCTGATTGAGAAGATTTCTGCCTTGATTGACCGTCATAAAACGCTCCAGCGTGTCCCTTCGGATAATGGTCTTGCGCCCTACCTTTAAGACAGGCAGCTTGCCCCAGTCCACCAATTTCCGCATGGTGTTCCTGCCGATACCCGTACATTCGGCGGCTTCCTCGATGGTCATACCTATTTTAACTGCGTTCATTATCTCATCCTCCTTTTGAAATACTTGTTTTGCAACTGTTTAGGAATTTTTTTTAATATTTATCCCGTTTCAGGGTTGCAATCTGCATTTTGATGTGCTATAATGATACTCGTCAGGAGGTGAAAACCTTGAAAAAAGAAATTGAATTCACCGCAAAACAAGTCGGTGAACGGGTAAAAGAGCGCCGAACAGAACTAAACCTTACCATGCCTGAGCTTGGAAAGCGTATCGGCGTAAACAAATCCACCATTCAGCGGTATGAAGCAGACGGCGTTGACCCGAAGCGTACTATGATTATCAACGGTCTTGCCGATGCGCTGCTTACCACTCCCGAATGGCTGACAGGGCTTTCCGAGGAAAAGGAATATGATGCCCGCACGCTCTGCCAAAAGGACATTGAGGAGCATATCAAAAAGTACCTTGATACGGTTTCCTCCACGGTCAGCGGAGAGCCGCACCAGCAGCTTCTTACCACCTTCCTCGGCAAGATGATTGACCTGTACTCGGTGCTGTGCCACTACTTTGCCAACGCTATGGCGGAGGTTGACCGTGTGGCGGAGGACGAGGGCTTGAAGCAGTCGATTATGCGGTATGCGATTGAGGTGGGCGCAATCGAAGAACGGGTCTACCGCAAAGAAATGGAAATACCTATCGAAGATATGAAGCGTTTTTTAGACGGAATTTTACATATCTACGATGAGGGACGCACCAAAGTATCTATGGGCGACCTCTTCGGGATAGTGACGGAAGCCGAAAACAGGCTTGCCGAAAAAGAAAATTCCGTGGCACCTTGACAAAAAAATATGCCGATTGAAACCAACCGGCAAAAGTGACATTCTTTACTTTACGCACACCATATGTCACAGTCCCGATTGCCACGGATAGAAAGGAGTTTTTATCTATGGCAAAAGGTTCTGTAAGAAAGAAAGGCAAAAAGTGGTACTACCGCTTCTATATCGAAGATGAAAGCGGCAATCTGGTACAGCGTGAATTCGTGGGAACAGAAAGCAAATCCGAAACGGAAGCCCTGCTCCGCAAGGCGATGGAGGACTACGAGGAAAAGAAATTCGTTGCAAAGTCTGAAAACGCCACGGTGGGAATGCTGCTGGATATGTGGGTGGAGGAAGAACTAAAGCCCGGCAGTCTCAGCAACGGTACGGTAATGGCATATCAGGGTACGGTAAACCGTATCAAGCAGCACCCTATCGGCAGCCGAAAGCTGAAAACCGTCACCGCCGACCATTTGCAGGCGTATATGGATTTTCTCAGCTTCGGCGGGACAAATCCCGACGGTACAACGGCAAAGGCACTTAGCAAAGGGTATCTGCGTTTGTTCTCGGCAGTCCTGCAAGGAGCGTTCCACTTTGCGGTATTCCCCAAACGGCTGATTACCTTCAACCCGATGCAGTATGTGGTATGGCGGGGCAAAAAAGAGGACTATGACCTGTTTTCGGACGAGGACGGCAATACCGATTCCACACCCACGCTCAGCCATGAGCAATATCTGAAGCTGGAGGAATTTCTGAAAAAGAAAGATAACCCCGCTTTACTGCCCATTCAGATTGCCTACTACACGGGGCTTCGCATCGGCGAAGTCTGCGGCTTGACTTGGCAGGATGTCAACCTTGACAAGCAGTACCTTACGGTGCGCCGCAGTATGCGCTACAACGGGGCAAGGCATAAAACCGAGATAGGAGCGACCAAACGGAAGAAAGTCCGTACCGTGGACTTCTGCGACACGCTGGCGGCGATCCTCAAAGCGGCGAAAACCGAACAGCACAAAAACCGCCTCCAGTATGGCGGGCTTTACCACCTCAACTACTACACCGAGGTGAAGGAAAAAGACCGTACTTACTACGAGGTTTACAGCCTGCCGAGGACAGATGAAATCCCAGAGGGGTACAAGGAAATATCCTTTGTCTGCCTCAGACCTGACGGCGCATACGAATCACCGAGTACGGTAGGGATTATGTGCAGGACGGCAAGCAGAAAGGTCGAGGGCTTGGAGGGCTTTCATTTCCACCAACTTCGTCACACATTCACGAGCAATCTGCTCTCAAACGGGGCAGCGCCGAAGGATGTGCAGGAGCTTCTCGGACATGCCGATGTCAGTACCACAATGAATATTTACGCTCACGCTACAAGGGAAGCGAAGCGTACTTCCGCAAGACTGCTGGATAAGGTGGTCGGCGGAGAGTAAAAAACTTTCCCTTGTTTCGGCTCGTAAGGGCAAAAACAAGGGAAAATACATAAGGTTGGAACACAAGATAGGCGAAATGCCTTGAAAATACAGCGTTTTCAGAGGGTTTAACAGATAAACCGGAATTTGGCTATTTGCTGAAAACCTTTCCGTATAGCTTTGCTACGAGTGTTCTCGAGCGGCGGCTACGTTTTTCCTTGGCCGTAAGCGGTTTATTCGCGTAGCATACGCTGTTTCCGTTCACGCTGACGTTTAGAATTCCGCCGAGGCGCGGAATCATTCGGACGGCGTTTCCGGTGAAGAGCTTCGCTTTTTCTTCAGCGTTCAACAAGCTGACAGCCTCAAGCCCGCCGCTTAACGCGACACAGGCGATATTCGGGGTGTAGGGGGTGTCTGAACCGTACACAAGATTGTCGATTTTTACGTCCTTCAGCAGCGCGTGAAGCTGTTTCTGTAGCGGAAAGCCTGCAACGTCAAAATAGACGTGGTTCATATCTCCTTTAAAATCCAGCGGGAGATCGGGCCGTTCCTGCTTCATAAGCACGGCAAAGCCGTTGACCCGGTCTGACAAGATTGCCAAAAACGCGCCTGCGTGAGGGAATATCCACTTGATGCGTGGAAATCTGCCAAATGTATTGTTCATGACCATGTACATGAACGTACGCGTCGTATCCATAAAGAATTCCATCGTCGGAATCGGCACGTCGTCATTAACACCCTGTGGCATACCGGCGGGTTTCGTCGGGTGTACAGCGACCACTGCGGCACGGTCGTTGAGAAACGCCATCAGCGGGTCGAACCTTGTATCACCCAGATACACACCGGCATAATTGGTTGACAAGCCGAAACCGTCACATTTCAGCTCGTCAAGACAGAACGCGGCCTCCGCTAATGCCTCCTCGGTGTGCGGCAGCGGCAGCCCAGCGAACAGTCCAAGTCGATCCGGATACAATTTTACATATTCCGCACCTTCAAGATTGATTTTGTGCACCAGTTGCGTTTCGGTTTCTTTGTCCGCCTTTGAAAGATTCGGAGAGGAGACGGAAAGGAATGAAAAGGCTATGCCAAGCTGATTCATCTGCGAAATATGGCTTTCTATCGACCAATCTGGGATTGGGAATGAATCTGGTTTATCACCTTCATACTTTTTCAAATAGTCGCAATATGTGGGCGAAAGAAAATGCGAATGGAAATCAACCTTTTGATTATGCAACATATATTACCTCCATAAATCCCGATTTGTCTTTATGTTTATAACACCATTAACAGCGTTCCTGCGCCGATTAAAACACATCCGATTACGGACTTCACAGTGAATTCTTCGTGCAGGAATATTACCGCAAAAATCAGTGTTATAACAACGCTCATTTTGTCAATCGGCACAACCTTTGAAGCTTCTCCCATCTGCAGCGCTTTGTAATAGCACAGCCACGAAAGCCCGGTAGCCAGTCCTGAAAGAATTAAAAACAGCCAGTTTTTATTGCTGATTTGTGTTATACCTTTATGAGCGTTAGTGATAAACACCATACCCCAAGCCATTACAAGCACAACTGCAGTTCTGATTGCCGTTGCAAGATTTGAGTTAACATCCTCTATACCGATTTTTGCAAGAATCGAAGTTGCCGCTGCAAAAACGGAAGAAAGAACTGCAAATACTATCCACCACATAAAGTGCTACCTCAGGATAGCCAGTCAATCAGCGTTTGTTTGGATTCTTTTACCTGCGTGCCTTTAACGGCAAGACCATTGCTGTCGACATCAGCACCTTTACAAACCTTCTTTACATCGGAAATCATTCTTCCGAGGCCGCTTCCTTCGTGAGTGCTGATAACTCTTACTGTTTTACCGCCGAAATCAAGTCCTTTTATAACAGTTTCAACCTCGGGCGCATAAGTACCCCAGTAAATCGGGCTCATAATAAATACGGTATCATAATTGGAAATATCTGTCAGTATCTCTTTAACGGGTGCGTTACCAATGCGTTCTTTTGCCTCTTTAATACAGATTTGATAATTGGCAGAATACGGTACGGCAGGCTCAACCTTAAACATATCTGCACCTGTCAATTCCTGCAAATACTCCGCAACGATTTCAGTGTTGCCTTTATCGATATAGCCGACAGCATAGTTTTCGTCAGCCCTGCTGAAATAGATAATTAATGCTTTCATTCTGTTTTCCTCCTGCTACCTTCTGATAAATTGTTCATCGTTGTTAAGAGAATCATCGTTGATATATTTTTCAACTCTCATATGTAAATCATATTTTTCACGAAGCTCGGCGATTTCCGCCATCATCGGCGAAGAGTGGTGAATATCAAGCGCCTCCTGATTCTTCCAGCTGTCAATCAAAAGAACAGTTTTCTCATCATAAAGTGGCGTAAAGTATTCATACTGAAGATTTCCTTCCTCGGCTCTGATTCTGTCGGCAATGCCTCTTTGCTCCATTTCTTCTGCAAAGGCAACAGCGTCGCCGACTTCGTTTCCCGTATAGTAAATGTTGATTGTAATACTCATATGATTACCCTGTCAAATTCCGATTTGTTGATATGATTACTATACACCAAATCTGTAAAAAACACAAGAAAAACCAATTCGCACATTTGCCGAAACGATACATATGGAGTATAATACTCTCAGAAAACCAAAGGAGACGCATCACTATGAAGAAAATCCCTACGCTGTTTGAGCGTGTATTTGAGAATCACAGAAAAGTCGGAATAAATAATGTTGTCGCGTCGGGTATGGAATGGGTGCTTGCCGGCGAAGGCGTTTCCACCGAGAAGATTGACGGCAGCTGCTGCGCCGTTATTGACGGCGTGTTCTATAAACGCTACGACGCGAAGAAAGGCAAAACCCCGCCTGCGAATGCGATTGCCTGCTGCGAACCCGACCCCGTAACCGGTCACTGGCCGCATTGGGAGCCGGTAACTGCTGATGACAGAGGAAGTATATGGTATTTGAAAGCGTATGAAAACGCCGGCTGTCCGACAGAAGACGGCACATACGAGGCGATAGGACCGCATTTCAGGTCTAATCCCTACAAGCTTGAAGAAGATATCCTTGAAAAACACAGGATTCGTGTTTTGGAAGACGTGCCGAGAAGTTTTGATGGGATACGCGATTATCTCGCGGCACACTATATCGAAGGCATCGTATTTTGGAAGGACGGGCAGCCTCAGTGCAAGATCAAAAGAAGCGATTTCGGCTTTGACTGGGGCTGATGGGCAAATCAAAAGGAAGGAAGCAAATATATGGTATATTTAACAGGCGATACCCACGGGGATTTCAGACGGATCAAGCAGTTCTGCTTAAAAGTGAAGCCGACGATTGACGATACGCTGATCATTCTTGGTGACGCAGGATTTAACTATTACGGCAATTATCGTGACAGAAACGGAAAGGAATACGTTTCCAAACTGCCGATCACGCTTTTTTGCATTCACGGCAACCACGAATGCAGACCGACCTCTTTGCCGACATATATTGAAAAAGAGCATCACGGCGGCACGGTCTGGTATGAGGAAGAATACCCGAATATCCTGTTTGCCAAAGACGGCGAAATTTATGATTTCGACGGTAAAAAGTGTGTCGTCATTGGCGGCGCGTACAGTGTAGATAAATTTTACCGGCTGACGATGGGCTGGAATTGGTTCCCGGATGAACAGCCGTTGGACGAAATAAAGCAATATGTTGAGCAACAGCTTTCTTCGGTCGGTAATAAGGTGGACGTGGTTTTGTCCCATACCTGTCCGGTGAAGTATGAGCCGGTCGAAACCTTTATGTCGTGTATCGACCAGTCAAAAGTGGACAAAAGCACGGAGATCTGGCTCGGAGAGATCGAAAGCAGGATCACTTATGACAAATGGTTCTGCGGGCATTACCACATTGCCAAAAAGATTGATAAACTGCAATTCATGTTTGATGATTACGATACCCTGTGATAAAGGGGGCGCCGAAAGTGCAGAAAAGGGGCTCCAAAAATACATTTTAAGGTCGCGGGGGGGATATAAGGAGGCACACTTATGTTTTACTTTATCGCGGACACGCACTTCGGGCACCGAAACGTCCTAAAGCTTTGTGAACGTCCGTTTGAAACGATAGAAGAAATGAACGAGACGATCATTCAGAACTGGAACAGCCGCGTGAAGGGGAGCGATACCGTCTGCATTCTCGGAGATCTGTTCTTCGTTTGTAAGGAACCAGAACCGATCCTAAAGCGGCTCCACGGGAAGAAGCGGCTGATCGTCGGGAATCACGACAGCTCATGGATGAGCAAGTGCGATTATCAAAAGTATTTTTTTTCCGTTGACGATTTGCTTCAGATCTCTGACGGGAAGCACTCTCTGACGCTTTGCCATTATCCGATGCTCAGTTGGAAGCACCAATCACGTTCGTACATGATCCACGGTCATATCCACGCGAATACGGATATGGATTTTTGGCCCTGCATCAAGGCAAGGGATAATCCTACTGAATGCAGGCGTCGATCTCAACGGCTTTACCCCGGTGACGTTTGACGAGCTTTTGGAAAACAACCGGAGATTTAAGGAGGCGCACTGATGAATGTTTCGCATGAAGAGCTTTCCGAAAAAATAAGGGGAATGAACGCAAGGATAAATAATCTGTATTCCGCTGCGTATGAGCTTTATTCATGCGCGGTAGAAGAAATCCTTGCCGGAAAGATTACCGATGGAAATCTAATCGAGCAAATTATAGACGGATTGATAGATAACGGTGATATACCAGGATTAACAGATTTGTATACGAAACTGTATCAATACATTCATTCAGATTGATTTCATGGTCTGAAAACTGGATATTACGCAGCCGACCGGTTCTTATGAATCAGTCGGTTTTTACATATCTGCTTACGGTTCGGCGGATGAAAAATGATGGAAGGGAGTGAGACCGATGACGCTTGAAGAATTGAATACCGCAGTTTACGAAAAGATCTTTGCCGAACAGCAGGAGTTCATCACGGAGCTTCAGAACTCGTCGCCGAAACAGGTGATCGAGCAGGCGTATGAGCTGATTATTCGTGAGGATATACTCTTGTCGTTTGAGGAAAACGATCTGACCGCCGCGCAGTGCAAGGCACTTCTGAAAGAGAAAAAACCGCTCGACAAACTGTTCAAAGCATGGGAAAACAGCGAGAACCGACACATGGACGATATCAGAGATTGTATCGAAGCTTTTGCCGATAAGCTGATTCTTCAGCACAAAAAAGACAAGGATATCAGTCGATAGCCTCATGCCGTTTATCCCACCCGAGCAGGTAGAGAAAGCAAGAGAAATGGATCTGCTGACCTACCTGAGAAATTATGAACCAAATGAGCTTGTGCGAGTATCTGGTAATGTATACTGCACAAGGACGCACGACAGTTTGAAGATTTCAAACGGCAAATGGATGTGGTGGTCGCGCGGTTTCGGCGGAAAAAGCGCGGTGGATTATCTTATGACTGTAGAAGGCTTGTCCTTTTACGACGCGGTGAGCAGAATACTCGATATCCATGAAATAATTATTCCGCGCAGCAGAAGCCCTACCGTAAAAACGCCGGAGAAAAAACTGATTCTTCCCCGCGCTTCCCCGACAAACGACAAGGTGATCCAGTATCTTCAGAGCAGAGGTATCACGGATAATATCATCGATCAATGTATACGCAGCGGATTGATTTACGAGAGCGTTCCGATGCACAACGTAGTGTTCGTCGGCTGCGATGAAAAGCATATTCCGCGATATGCTTCACAGAGAGGTACGGGCGATTCGGATTTCAAGGGAGATGTTTCCGGCAGCGATAAGATGTTTTCTTTTCGGCTGGTAAACCCTCAGTCGGAAACCGTGCATCTCTTTGAAAGCGCGATCGACTTGCTGTCGTTCGCCACGGTTATGCAGATAGAAGGTCGTGACCCGACGGCGGACAACTTGCTTTCTCTTTCCGGTGTGTACGGCGCGAAGCGACCCGAAAACGCACGAACCGTTCCGGTCGCGCTTGCGCATTTCCTTGAAACGAATCCGCAGATAAAAGAGATCAGACTTCATCTTGACAACGACAGAGCGGGGAGAAACGCGACGCAGTCGATCATCCGGTTGCTGTCGGATCGGTATACCATTACCGACAAACCGCCGCTTTACGGAAAAGACGTAAACGATTATCTTTGTTTCCTTTTGGAGAACCGACGAAGGGAAGACAGAGAGCTTGACTCAAGATAATAATACAATCATTTCAGCCGCAGCCGATCAAAAGACTGCGGCTTTTCAAATTCAAAAATGAATGGAGTGATGCAGAATGAAATACAAAGTAACGATCACCGAGACGCTTTCAAAGGACGTTGAAGTGGAAGCCGAGAGCCTCGATCAGGCGGAAGCTATTGTTGAACGACAGTGGAAAAACAGCGAACACGTTTTGGACTCCGACAGCTTTTCTGACGTGAACTTTTACGCCGAAACCATACAGCCCGAAAAGATCAGAGTACTCCTTCTTGAGCCCGGAAAAGTCGCGAGAGTTGCGGAAATCGGAACCTCTCTCGAAGAGATGCAGCACATCGTCGGGGGTATGATCGAGACCGCATATTTCTTTGACGACCCGGTTGTCCTTGTTGTAAACGATGAGGGAAAGATCAACGGGATGCCGCTCAACAGAGGCATACGCGATAAGGATAAAAACCTCGTTGACATCATCGCGGGAACCGCATTCCTTTGCGGAGATAACGGTTCTGCTTTTACAAGTTTATCCGATGAACTGGTCAAAAAATACTCCGAGATTCTCAAATATCCCGAACACTTTTTCAGGGGTCGGCGACGAGATAAAGGGAGTACAGTTTAAACCGGAAAAGGATTATGAACGATAAAAAGATTGGAGGAAAAACCGAAATGAAACTCTACAATGTTACGCTTACTGCAATCGCGGAAAGAGAAGTTTCTCTGCTCGCGAACAATGCTCAGGAAGCCGAAAGGAAGGCTCTTGAAATCTATCTGAATACCGATCTGCTTGACTTTGAACCGTACTCGATGGCTATCTCCGACGTCCACGCAGATGAGGCAACGACACTGGATCGGGATGAGGTCTGTGAAAGGAAATGCAAGGATTGTCCGTCTGATATCAGAGCCGTCTGTTCCTTCGGGAAGAGCCGCACAAGAAACAGCAGGGATACCTGACGGGTGCGGTATCGTCTTAACAAGCATTGAATTTGATCTCTCAAATTCGCTTGTTAGGGAGAGCCCTAATACCCCGTGAAAGGAAGCGGCTTGATATGAGAAGAAGAAACCATAGGGTTCAGGCGTGGCTAAACGATAAAGAATTCGATGATTTCCTTCGCAAAGTGGAACAGTCCGGACGATCAAAAGAGGCATTTGTTCGAGCTGCGCTGGCAAATAAAAGAGTGGTCGAACTGCCTCCCGTTGACTACGGCAGACTCATTTTTGAAACCCGCAGAATCGGTCAGAATCTGAACCAGCTTTTGAAAATGGCAAGGCTGAACCGCTATGTCAATACCGCCGATCTGCACGATTGCGTTCAGGAAATCCGTGCCGTCGAGAATAAAATCCACGACGCTTTTTTTGCACAGAAACTGGAAGAGTGAGCGTATGGCTGTTACTAAAATATGGGCTATCAGGGGGAGGATCGACCATGTTCTGAACTACACGATGAATGATGAAAAAACACGAGACCGGGAGCAGGGAAATTCGGAAATCGAGTTTGACGACGCGGAAATTCAGAGCCTTTACGATGTGATGAACTACGCGATGGACAACGCGAAAACAGAGGAACGATTGTTTGTGACGGGAGTGAACTGCGACGCGGAAAATGCGAGAAGCGAGATGATAAAGACGAAAGAACAGTTCGATAAGAAGGGCGGCATCGTCGCCTTTCATATGTATCAGAGCTTCCGTCCGGAGGAAGGTCCGGCGGAACTGATCCATGAAATCGGGTTGCGTCTTGCGGAGGAAATGTTCGGCGACCGATTCGAGGTCGTGGTTGCCACGCATTGTAATACCTCCTGTCTCCACAACCATATAGTCGCAAACAGCATCTCCAAAATCGACGGCAAAAGATTCTACGACCAGAGGAAAACAATGCACCAGCTGCGCGAGATCTCCGACAGGCTTTGCAGAGAATACGGACTGTCCGTAATTGAAAAACCGATGGGCATAGGCAAGCACTATGCGGAATGGATGGCGGAGCAGAACGGCGGCTATACGAAGAATACGCTCATAAAAAGAGACATCGACGAGTGCGTCGCCATTGCCGCGAACAACAAAGATTTTTATCGTCTGATGGGAGCGAGAGGTTATCACTTTGACTTCAGCGGGAAGTACGCGACCGTTTATCATCCGGCGTTTCCGAAAGCAAGAAGAATGAAGACGCTCGGTGAAGAATACACGCCGGAAGCGATCAGGACAAGGATATACAATCGTAAAAACAGATACGAGCTCGATATCCCGCAGCAGGATGATCCGGAGCAGTTTTTCTTCGACGGCGACAGGAACAACCCCGAAGTTTTTTCGGATTTCCGTTCCGTATACGTTCACTTTGTCTTCGGGCTCGGCAAGATCAGAGAACGCCAGAACTACAACCGCGAGGTGCTTCATCTGCTTTGGGAAGAAGAGCGGATCTTCGACAAAAGGGTCGAGGAACAGAACCTTATGCTCGATAACGATCTGTATACGGACGAGGATGTAAAACGGTATATGGGTGAAGCGGAAACGGAGTTTGCGGAAGTGACAGAGGCGAGAACAAGTATGCGCAATTCGCTCAAAAGAGCCGTTCGCGCCGGGGACGCCACAAAGCAGAACGAGCTGAAAAGCGATATATCGTTCCTGTCCGAAAGGCTTGCAAAGTTGAGAAGGGACATGAAGATCTGCGACCGGATTCTTGCGGGAGAGCCGAAGGTCGAAGCGCAGCTGCAGAGAGTAAAAGAGTACACCGAAAAATTCAAAAGAAGGGAGAGTGAGAGGAATGAGCACATCGGGAGACGCCGCTGAACAGGTCGTCCGAATGTCGTTGGAGGGCGTTGAGGCGGTCGCCAAAATATCCGGCAAAGGCGCGCTGGAGCTGACGAAGATCCTTCTCGCCGAAATGAAAAAGCCGCAGCGAACAAAGGGCAGAGCGTCGCTGATGACGATGCTTCGTCAGAACAAACCGATCAAGGTTTTTGAGATCGACGACAAATCGCTGAAGACCTTTTGCGAGGAAGCGAAGCGTTACGGCGTCATGTATCACGTTTTAAAAGACAAAAGCAAAAACGATCACAAATGCGACATCATGGTTCGGATGGAGGATATGTCAAAGGTCAACAGGATCTTCCAAAGGTTCGGACTCGGCGTGAACAACAAGGCGACCGTGCGGAGCAAGGTGGCGAAGGAAAAGAGCGGAGCGAAACAGAACCCGGAGTGTCAGAGACCGGAGAAAAGCCCCGAGGATAAATTCATCGAAGAGCTTTTCAAGAAACCGACGCAGCCGGAAAAAACGCAGACGCCGGACCCCAGGAGGGCGAAGACAGAAAGATCCGATCTGTCCGAGCCTACCTCAGAGACGCGAAGAAACCAAAATGCAAAGCAACGAGCCTCTATTGAAAAGCGTCCCTCCGTTAAAAAGAAAATCGCGGAAATCAATCGGATCAAAAAAGAACAGCAGACAACGCAGCACACACCGAAAACCAAAACAAAATCCAAATCGAAAGGAAGCAGAAGCTATGGCAGAACTTGATGAGATCTTCGAGGTGGAACAGCCCGCCGAGGAGAAGAATGAAACCGGAAAAATGACCAGAGAGGAATGGCAGATCAAAAGAGAGCAGGCGCGCATCGAAGCGTTTGAGCTGCTTGAGACGGTGACCGATAAGCTGTTCGCCCCGGAAGCGCTTACGGCGTATCTTGACGTGCAGAGCCGCTTTGGCCGTTATTCCGTCTCCAACGCGATCCTGATCGCGGAGTATAAGCCCGACGCGACACGACTTGCGGACTTCGGTTTCTGGAAGGAACATGAAGTGAATATCAAAAAGGGCGAGCGCGCCGTCACGATCCTCGAACCGAGAGAGTATGAAAGAGCCGACGGTACAAAGGGCGTAAGCTACGAGTCGAAAAGGGTCTTTGACATCTCGCAGACTACGGCGGAGCAGAGAACCAGACCGCCGAAGCCCGTAAACGAAAAGACGCTGATCAAGGCGCTCACGAAGACCTCGCCCGTGCCGATCCGGATCGACAACAGCCTTCCCGAAGGCGTCGGGGCAATCTATGCGCCCGAGACGAAAAGCATTTCCATCCGTCAGGGAATGACGAAGGATGAAATCTTCCGCGCGCTTGCGCCGGAAATCGTAAAAGCAAGGGCGGATATGGGCGACAGGCAGACGAACGGCTTTGAAATCGCTGCGGCGGCATATATCCTTTGCAAGAGGAACAATATCGACTCTCCGGTCGTTCCCGACGCGAAAGCTTTTGAAGGAAAAGAGGCAAAGGAAGTAAGAGCCGTTCTCAGAACCGTGCGCGACGAAACGAACAATATGTCTTCCGTCATGGAGAAGGCGTTGCAGCCGAAGGACAGAGACGCGAGGTGAAAGGCAAGTGAAATCGGATAAAGTCGTCATCACGCTGACGGACTTTCAGCAGAACCTTCTTGTCAACGGAATGAACGAGTTTCGCAACGCTCTTTTGGATCAGGATATGCCGACAGAGGATGTGGACGAACTTCTTCTGAAGATCATCGACGCGCCGCCGCAGAGAGTGAAACGCAGAGACTACGAGACCGAACGCTGAAAGGAGCGGCTGTGATGTGAAAACAGATCGTTTTTCAAAGACCAACCTGATCCTGTACGCCGTGGGATTGATGCCCGTTGTGTGGCTCGCTCTCCTTGTCGCCCCGTTCCTCGGCGGCGGATTGAGGGAGATATTTACGGCTTTTCCGGACGCAATTGCGAAACCGTTCAGCATTACCTTTTGCGAGGACAGCGTAAAAGCTGTCCTCGTTTTCATCGGGGCGTACGTTATGGGGATCGGTATCTATCTATCCACTGCAAAAAATTACAGAAGACGCGAAGAGCATGGCTCGGCGAAATGGGGAAACCCGGAAACGATACGCAAGAAATATGAGGACGGCGATAAGGCGCAGAACAAGATACTGACGCAGCATACGGCGATAGGACTCGACGGCAGAAAACACCGGCGCAATCTGAACGTGCTGGTCTGCGGCGGCTCCGGCTCGGGAAAAACAAGGTTTTACGCCAAGCCGAACGTTATGCAGACGAATACGTCATATGTCATTCTCGACCCGAAGGGTGAAATCCTGCGCGATACGGGAAATCTGCTCAAGAAAAACGGATATGACGTGAAGGTCATCGACCTGATTGACATGGACCGTTCCGATTGCTACAACCCGTTCGCATATCTGCGGACCGACAACGACGTGCAGAGGCTTGTGACGAACCTGTTCAAAAACACCACGCCGAAGGGCGCGACCTCTCAGGATCCGTTTTGGGACAACGCCGCGATGATGCTGCTTCTGGCGTTCGTTTTCTTCCTGCATTACGAAGCGCCGGAGGAGGAGCAGAACTTTTCGACCGTGCTCGATCTGATCCGCGAAGGCGCTGTCAGCGAGGATGAAAAATCGATGGAGACCAGCACCCTTGACAAGCTGTTTGAAGACCTTGAGGACGAAAAGCCGAACCATATCGCCAACAAATACTACAAGGCTTACCACAGCGGCTCAGCAAAAACCCTCAAATCCATTCAGATCACGCTGCTGACAAGACTTGAAAAGTTCAACCTGTCTTCCCTCTCCGCGATCACGATGACGGACGATCTAAACCTGAATCAGCTCGGAGAAAAAAAGACCGCCATCTTCGCCGTTATCCCCGAAAACGACTCAAGCTTCAACTTCATCATCGGTATGCTTTATACGCAGTTCTTCCAGCAGCTGTACTATCAGGCGGATGCGAATCCGAACAAAAGACTGAAAACGCACGTCCACTTCGTGATGGATGAGTTCGCGAACGTCGCTTTGCCCGATGAATTTGACAAGCTGCTTGCAACCATGCGAAGCCGCGAAATCTCCGTGTCGATTATCATACAGAACATGGCGCAGCTGAAAGCCCTATTTGAAAAGTCATGGGAATCCATTGTCGGCAACTGCGACGAGTTTCTGTATCTCGGCGGCAATGAACAGTCCACACACGAATATGTTTCAAAAATGCTCGGCAAGGAAACAATCGACACGAACACCTACGGCAGGTCGCAGGGCAGGAACGGATCGTATTCGACAAACTATCAAATCAGCGGGCGCGAGCTGCTGACACCGGACGAAGTGAGAATGCTTGACAACAGGTATGCGTTGCTCTTTATCCGAGGCGAACGACCCGTCCGCGATCTGAAATTCGATCTGATGAAACATCCAAACGTAGCTCTTGCGACGGACGGAAATGGAGAGCCGTATGTCCACAACGCCGAGGACTGTTCCGCGATGACGATCCTGTATGAAACCTATGAAGCGGACAAGAACAAGAAACAGGAAAAAACTGATGAAATGTCCGAATCCCAAATTGAAATCTACTCAAGTGAAGAAATCGAAGAAATTTTAGAGAGATTGGAGGAATCTCAAAATGAAGAAAAACCTGAATCCCGTAAAAAGCGGGAAGCTGTCCCTCTCGGGCAGTACGAAGAAGGGCTTTAAGCTCTATGCCGCAGTTGTGCTCTGCGCACTGTTTATCGCGACCTGCGCTGTGACGGCTTTCGCCGCGGGCGACGATCCCGTTGCCGTAGTCAACAACCTGTCCACCTTCATCTTCGGTCTTATCCGCGCGGTCGGTCTGATCCTGCTCGGCTTCGGTATCGTGCAGGTCGGTCTTTCTCTGAAGTCACATGACCCCTCGCAACGCGCGAGCGGCTTCCTGACGGTGGCGGGCGGTATCGTTATCACCTTCGCGAAGGAGATCCTGAACTTAATCGTCGGCTGATGACCACCCAAAATACGGGGCGGCGGAAACGTCGCCCCGTTATCACGAAATCGAAGAAAAAGGAGGATAACCTATGTCGGATAACTGGGTTGTTCAAAATCTACAGAATGCTCTCGATACGTGGAACGGCAAGCTCAGCGAGATATGGCTGCTGATTACTCAGTCGCCGGCAGAGTTCAAGGGCGGCGCGATATGGAACGTCATAACGAATATCCACGGCGCGCTGCAGGCTATCGGCTATTCTCTGCTTGTGCTGTTTTTCGTCGTCGGAGTCATGAAGACCTGCGGCAGTTTTGCCGATATAAAGAGACCGGAAGTCGCGGTGAAGATGTTCATCCGCTTCGGGCTCGCGAAGGCGTCGATTACCTACGGGCTTGAGCTGATGATGTCGTTGTTTACGATCGTGCAGGGTATTGTCTCAAAAATCATGGCGACGTTGGGGCTTTCGTCTACGTCGGATATGATATTGCCCGATTCCATCGTGCAGGCTATCGAGGACTGCGGCTTTTGGGAAAGCGTCCCGTTATGGGCGGTCACGTTGATCGGAAGCCTGTTTATCACCGTTCTGTCATTCGTTATGATCATGACCGTATACGGCAGGTTCTTTAAACTGTATCTGTATACGGCGATAGCACCCGTTCCGCTTTCTGCGTTCGCTGGCGAACCGTCCTCGCAGATCGGCAAGAGCTTTTTGAAATCTTATGCTGCCGTTTGTCTGGAGGGCGCAATCATCGTGCTCGGCTGTATCATTTTCAGCGTGTTCGCGACTTCGCCGCCTGTGGTGGACAGCGACGCGGCTGCTGTGAATCAGGTATGGTCATATGTCGGCGAGCTGATATTCAATATGATAGTGCTTGTCGGTACGGTGAAAATGTCCGATCGTGTGGTCAAGGAAATGATGGGACTTTAAAGAAATTATGGAGGAAACGAATATGTATATCAATTTTACAAGCGCGGTGCTTGCCGCGGACGGAAGAACGGCGGAAGTCATCGTTCCCGGTATTGTCCAAAACTGGAACGATCTTGCCGGTTTCAGAAAGTTTGAAGAGCTGATGGCGACGCTCTCGGAAGACACCGTTGTAACGGTCCACACCACCGTTTACGGCTGCGATACAGAAAAAGCGGAAGTTAACGGAGTTGCGTCGGTTCTGATCCGTATTTCGAGAGACTACCGTTTCGTGTCCGATTGGTGCGAAGCACTCTCACAATCGGGCTTCAAGTTCGCATGGTCTCCGTCGATGCAGTGCGGTGTTGACCTGTAAGGGGGAATGAGGATGGAAATAAAGATCAATCGGGAAATACGGAACTACAGCGAAGCTGTGTATTTCGGTCTGAGTCTCCGCCAGTTCATCTTTTCGGTGCTTGCATGCGGCGTAGCCGTGGGCTTGTACTTTCTTCTGCGTCCGTTATTCGGCATAGAAACGCTGTCATGGATATGCATCCTCGGCGCGCTTCCGTTCGCCGCCATAGGTTTTTTCAAGTACCAAGGTATGACGGCTGAAAAGGCACTGTTTGCTTATCTGAAATCCGAAGTGCTGACGTCGAAGCAGCTTAAATTCAAATCAGTCAATTACTACGATGTAATGGAAAGGAGCCAGAAAAATGTTCGATCTTATCGGCACAATAAAAAAGAAAAGCGGCATTGACGGCGATACGCTGTCCGTCCCGCAGTCCGTACAGGGCGTATTGCAGATCAAGGCGGTCTACGACGACGGGATATTCCTTGTCGGCAAGGAGCTTTATTCAAAGATGTTCAGATTTACTGACATCAACTACGCCGTTTCAAGCAAAGAGGATAAGGAAACTGAATTCCTGAAATACAGCGAGATCCTCAATTCCCTTGAAAACGGCGTGTCCAGCCAGATCACCATCGTCAACCGCAAGATCAAAAACAATGAGCTTGAAAGCATCATTATGTCCGACCATGAGGACGACGGCAACGACGAATATCGCAAAGAGATCAACGGTATGCTGATGAAGCTCGCCAACAGCGCAAACGCCATCGTACAGGACAAATATATCACCGTGACGGTGCAGAAGAAGACGCTTGACGAGGCGCGTTCCCACTTCCGCAGAGTCTCTACCGATTTGCAGGCGCATTTTCAGCGGCTCGGCTCCAAGAACACGGAGCTGGATCTGACCGAACGTCTTCGCGTGATCCACGATTTCTGCCGTCCCGGTGAGGAAGCGGATTATCATTTCGACCTGCGCGACACCATACGCAAGGGGCAGGACTTCCGCGACTATATCTCTCCGGACGGTTATGAGTTTAAGTCCGACTACTTCAAGATTGGCGACCGTTATGCGCGTGTTCTGTTCATCAGAGACTATCCGTCCTTTGTCAAGGACAGCGTGATATGGGAGCTGACGGACAGCAACCGCAACATGATCTTCAACTACGACATTATCCCGGTATCAACTGAGGAGGCGCAGAAATTCGGCGAGCGGCAGGCTCTCGGCATCGAGACCAATATCGCAAACTATCAGCGAAAGCAGAACACGAACAACAATTACACTTCCATTATTCCTTATGATATGGAACAGCAGCGCAAAGAGATCCGTGAATTTCTGGAGGATATTATTTCCCGCGATCAGAAGATGTTCAAGGTGGTTATGACCATCATGCACACGGCGGAAACGAAGGAACAGCTTGATGCAGATACCGACGCGATCGCCGCTACCGGCAGAAAACACATGTGTCAGATCGGCGTGCTGAAATACCAGCAGATGGACGGCTTCAATGCGACTCTGCCTATCGGTGTCAATAAAATCGAAGCACGGAGAACGCTTACGACCGAGAGTCTCGCCGTGTTTATGCCTTTCAAGGTTCAGGAGATCAATCATCGCGACGGCGTATTCCAGGGAATGAATGTGATTTCCAAAAACCTCATCTTCGTCAACCGTAAAGAGCTTCTTAACGGTAACTGCTTTATCCTGGGTGTATCCGGTTCCGGTAAATCCTTCACCGCAAAGGAAGAGATCGTCAATCTTCTTCTGACGCGCGACGCGGACGTTATCATCATCGACCCCGAACGGGAGTACAAGGCTCTTGTGGATGCATTGGGCGGACAGGTCGTTCAGCTTTCGGCGACGAGTAAAAACCACATCAACGCGCTTGACATTAACAAGGACTACGGCGAGTGCGGCAATCCGATTGCGATGAAATCGGAATTCGTCATGTCTCTGTTTGAGCAGATCGCCGGCAAGGATAACGTCGGCGCGTTTGAGAAATCCATCATCGACCGTTGCCTGACGAATATCTACTCTCCGTTCATCAAGAAGAAGTACAAGGGCAAGGCCACGACGCTGATCGACCTTGTGGAAAATCTCAAGGAACAGCCGGAGCCGGAGGCGCAGGAGCTGGCGGTACAGATCGAGCTGTTCACGACCGGTTCGCACAACACCTTTGCCCAGCAGACGAACGTCAACATCAAGAACCGCTTTGTCTGCTTTGACATTCTTGACCTCGGCAGTCAGATGATGCCCATCGGTATGCTGACCGTTCTGGACAACATCCTGAACCGCATCACGACAAACCGCGCGGAGGGCAGGGACACGTATATCTTCATCGACGAGATATCCCTGCTGTTCCAGCATGAGTACAGCGCCAACTTCCTGTTCACGCTTTGGAAGCGCGTCCGTAAGTACGGGGCGTTCTGCACCGGCATTACGCAGAACGTGGACGATCTGCTTCAGAGCCACACCGCGAGAACGATGCTGGCGAACTCCGAGTTCATCATCATGCTTAATCAGGGTTCTACCGACCGTGATGAGCTTGCGAAGCTCCTGCAGATTTCCGACGACCAGATGAAGCATATCACAAACGTCGGCAACGGACACGGGCTTATCAAGGTCGGCAGCGATCTTGTGCCTTTTGAGCGCAAATTCCCGAAGGATACGAAGCTGTACAAGCTGATGACGACCAAAATTTCCGACTTGCAATGAGCATAGTTTAAGGAGCGGGCTTTTGACAAGTCCGCTCCTGTGAGCGTTACATAAAAATCAATCGGAGGTGAAAAACCATTGGAGAATAAATCAAAGACAAAAGAGGTCGTGCGAACGATCAAAGAGCATACCGCGAGCGCGGTCAAGGACAAGGCTGCTGCGGTCGGCGTAAAGACAAAAGATACCGTAAAAAGCAAGGTCGAAGAGCAGTTTTCTCCTCAGCAGGGCAGAAAACAGGAACAGTCTCCGGAAAGCTACGCTTCCGATCAGGTAACGGAGACCGGTGAAAAAGCTGCCGAAGACGCGGCTGTCGTTGGCAAAAGAGCCGTTAATACCACGGTCAGAAAAGTAAAAGACAAGCTGAAAGAAAAAAGAACGGCGGAGCAGCAGGCGGAAGAAATGCCTGACGCCGAGGAGTCCGAATTGCCGAACCCGACGGAGGCGGAACAACCGGATTCTCCTACACCCGAATCGTCGGAGCCGAGAAGTGATACTGCGTCTGCGCCTTCAGAGGAAAAGTCGCAAAATCCAACGGAACGAACGGCTGCGAAAAATGACGCGACAAAAAAAGAGTCTCCGAGCAAAGAGACGTCTGAGACCGGGGCTCGCCAAAAACAGGATTCAAAAAAACCGAAAGAGGCAAAGCATTCCAAAGAAAAGGCAAGCGAATCTTCTTCAAAAAAGTCAGGTTCGGAGCAACCCTCGCAGAACCCGAAGCAAAAATCTCAGAGCAAAAAAGCCGACGGGAGACGGTAAAGCGGAAACACCTGCGGAAAAGGGCGCTTCGGCAGACAATGCGCACGGTTCAAAGATCAAACAGAAAACCGCTCCGGAACCAAAAACCGGCATTCGTGTGGAGAGCGAAAAGAAAGAGATCCGCAGAAAAACGCCGGAACAGACCGCAATCAAGGAGCGTACACGTTCTGCGCCGAAAGAGGCGTTCAAATCTGAAACCGAAGTTGTTGAGCGGGAAATACGACCGCGCACAAAACAAAAAAATCCGCCGAAGCAGCGGGGACAGCGGACGATAAAGAACGCCGGGACAAGAGCTAATGAAATACGCGGCGTCGTCGGTTCTCCGTACAAAGCGAAGGAAGTCCACAACGGGACGAAGAAGACAATAAAGACCGCAGATAAGGCGGTGAAGAATGCGGAGCGCACCGCGAAGGCTACCAAGAAAGCGGCGGAAGCATCCGCAAAAGCCGCTAAAAGATCTGAAGAAGCTGCAAGACAGACTGCAAAAGTCGCCGTACGCGTAACGAAAGCGGCGATCAAGGCGACGATAGAAGGTATAAAGGCGGCGATTGCCGCCGCAAAGGAGCTCATTGCCGCGGCCGCAGCGGGATCTCCGGTCGCGATTGCTATCATAATCATCCTCGCGCTTGTTGCCGCGATAGGAGGTAGCTGTTTCGGTATCTTCCTTTTGAACGACGAGTCAATGGGTACGCAGGTGACGATCTCGGAGGCGATCCCGCAGCTTACGACGGAGCACTATACGCACCTGACAAATCTGAAATCCGGCTACGATTACGATTCCATGGAAACAACGGGCGGCAGCATGACGATCAACTGGAGAGAGGTTTTGAGCGTGTACGCGGTCAAGACCACGACCTCAACGGACAACGCTTATGAGGTAGCGACGCTTAACGACATAAAGATGGATCTTCTGAGAGATGTTATTGACGATATGAATCAGATCACAGCCGTCGTTGTTCCGACCGTCGTCTCTGAAACGGTAACGCAGACCGATGATTCCGGGAACACGACTACGACCACGAAGTATGTGACGAAAAACGTACTGCATGTGACGATAATCAGCTTGTCAGCAGACCAGATCGCCGAGATGTATCACTTTACTGCCGAACAAAAGGAACAACTGACCGAGCTGCTGAGCGACAAGTATGACGATCTATGGAAAGAACTGATCGGTTCGGCTGGCGCGACGGGCGATATTCTAATCACCAACAGCACCTATATCTCGACCGACATCTTCGTATGGCCGCTGCAAAACAACGGAAATCTTACGTCTGGTTTCGGATACAGACACGATCCGAAAACTGGAGAATGGAAGCTTCACGGCGGTACGGATATTGCGGCTCCGACATGTACTCCGATCCTTGCATCGGCTGACGGTGTGGTGATCGCGGCGCAGTGGCATGATTCTTACGGATACTATGTGAAGATCCAGCACAACGATACATTCGCAACGCTTTACGGGCATTGCTCCGCGCTTCATGTTTCGGCGGGGCAGCAGGTGGTTCAGGGACAAGTGATAGCCGATGTGGGGCAGACCGGCTACGCGACAGGTCCGCACGTCCATTTTGAAGTGTATATCAACGGCACAAGAGTGGACGCAATGCAGTATTTCCAATAAGTACAACAAAAATATACGGGAGTTGCCCATATAGGACAGCCCCCCACTTTTTTCATTATATTAATATGATAATTTGCTTTACATTTACGAGATGTTGATACACATTGCAGGTCTAACACCCGAGGGGTGTTCAACATAATTATCACCTACGCAAAAATCATTACTGGTACTATGTTAAGTAATTATTATCTAAATTGGCAATAAAACATTCCTTTATTCCTCAAAATTAAACTCATCCTTGAATTTCTCTCTGAATATGTTGAATACGGCTTGAAGCGTTTCCTCATTGTCCACGCTGCTATATGCCTCTTCGTCCTCGCTGTCAGTTTCATCAACCTTAAGAATAACAACCTCGCCGGTATCATCCGACTCGTCTTTTGGCAGAAGGACAACGTATTCTTCACCGTCGTACTCAAGCAGATCGAGAAATTCAAACGGAACTTCTTCGCCGTTTTCGTCATTGAGGATGATTGTGTTATCGAGGTCGTCAAAATCATCGTCATCGAAAAGACTGCTCAAAGTATCATCAAAGCACGGTGTGTCAGAAGAAACATTAAGTCTTTCAGTTGATCCATGCTCACCGGTTGAATCGTTTTCAGAGTCGTCTGTATCATATAGCTTATTGAATACTTTATTGAGTTTTGCGAAGAGTTCATCATCACTCATTTTCATGTCATAAATCTCCTTTTTTCGCTATATTTTTTCTGCGTCTATCCACATAATTGCTCTGACGCCGACTTCATCCGCATTGTGATCGAGACTGTCAATCACCAATTTTGAGTCCGCGTATTCCTGAACCACAAGGTTTTCATCCTCGGCTTCACCTGGATCTCTCAGCCAGTAGAAGCAGTATAACAGCTCCACGGAAGGGATATCATCATCAAAACAATTGGCGTATACGCCTCTGCCTATTTTTAAATGCTCCGGTATATTCTCAATATCCTCCAAAACAGGTAAAAAAAAGCTTATCGTTCGTAGTTATTATTGATGAATCGAATGTTTTGGTTTTTACTTCGGTGGTGAGTATTGCCTCTCGTTCACGATCCCTGAAGCAGTCATTAAAGTATTTGTTGTTGAGATCGTGGCGAATGTCTGTTTCTTCCCAAGTGACAGCACTCGAGTTTCCATGCAGCGGCCAGTAACCCGTATGCTCAAAAAAGAAATACGACAGAAGTTTCAATCTACTGCCTTGTTTGCCGATCACGTGCCAGAGCATGGGAAGGCGAACGGGAACATCAAATGAATCAAAAGAGGGTATGAATGAGCCGAAAGCAAGGCAATCGCCTATATTCAGGCGCATAGCCATTTCGTTGGTATCATCAAAAACCGTTCCCATCATTGCATTGGCGCTTGTAATCAGCATAGCTATAATTCCTCCGTTCATTTTATTATAAAACTATGTTTGAATAAACTGTTCTTGTAAATAATTCAAAGTTTTTCACAACGTCAAGCTTTCCCAGTTTCGTCAAAGATGCAAAAATTGCAGCACTTCTTGCCTGACAGCTTGTGCCGGTTTTGGGGTTATATTCAATGTCGGTAAATGCATCATAGTTTAGCAGAGGGACCGACAGACTCGGATTCTCTGTAAGTGCATTAATATAAATCCAATTATAAAAAGCATCGTAATATTCAATCGGATAGATTTGTCCCTCGTAGTAAAAACCGGTTACCGAACCAAGAGAATGAAGCCGTTCATCTTTTTTCGCCTCTCTTGCAGTCATGTCATACATGTCAAGACACGGGCCGCCGTTTTCAAAAACTTTTCCGCCTTGATAGATGTTTTCCACCTGCAGTGTCTTTTGGAGACTCGGAACGAACTTCTGCAACTTGAAAGCACTTAACGGCAATCCGTCTTCTTGCAGTGATTTCGATGAGATTTCAAGAATATGCTTCGTTGGAAATATGGTTTTATACGCATCATGAAGTGCAACCACGTTTTTGCGTTTCTGATTGATATTCAATCCTTTGTTCCAAACAAAATCTATGGGTTGTTCAAAGTAATACGGTGCAGAATATCCGACTTCAAAAACAGATCTTGTAGCCATTATAAATCACTCCTTGTAATGTAGAAAATATAGACACGCACTTACTCTTCTAATCAGTTTCGTGCGTATCGTTTGTCCTTACAAGAATAGTGTAATTGATAACGCATACAATCATCAATCATTTCTCTTTCCAAATGTTCCAACAACTATCCAATAACAAGATAAAAGCCGCATTTGATATTCAATATAATGAAATAAACCTGTAGTTGCGACTGTTTGTGGGTGGTAGTGCTCTCTGGTTATAGTGCTTCCTTTGTCGTTCGTTAATCTACCTCAACTTTATACTGTCTTTGCCAAAGAAATCTCGTGATAAATCCTAACGTGATTTGTTCTATACAGAAGAAAATGTGGAGGGCGGTTAATAATATTATTATTTTCATGAATGTGGAATCCCGGTATAATTCTTCCTCTGCCCATTGTGAAATAAGAACAGAAAACTTGATGTTTGCAGGAAGCAGAGAAATGCTTGAAAATACAAACATCCAAAGATTCTCACGCTTTTTGCATATCGGCAAGAAGGCGATCAACAAAAAAAGGGTTATGACAGAAATGAGCAGAATATAGGTTTTACCGGTATAAAAAAAGATTATTGAAACTGTCAAAGGAATCATCGTTAAGACCGGCTGCACCCATTGCTTTTTTTTATATTCTTTCACGTGAAGATCACCACCACATTATACAGTATCCAAATCAATCCGATGGACTGCGTTAGCTGCAAAAAAGAAACACTGAGCATTCTTGCAAGACCCGAAGGACCTTTTTCGAGCTGTTCTTTCCAAGTTGACGGCATGAAAAAAGCTATGAACATCGACCATACCATATCGTCTGCACCGAGCAATGTGGTAATTATTTTGAAACCGTCAAGAGGGAGAAAAAAGCAAAAATTGCCGATTCCTAATAAGATGTTTTCTAAACCGGCGTAAAAGAAAAACGTTCGGATCCCACAACTGGGTATAAAGTATGCTGTGGCAAAGAATAAACCTGCAAGCAAAAAGTTTGCCTCCACTCCGGCAGCGTATATATGCGTCCTTTTTAACCGGTTTTTCACAGTTGTTTCTTTCATCAGCGTATAAGCCGCCGGTATAAAGCTTATTCTTATCCCGATTTCGTATACCGGAGCCCTATAAGCTTTCGCCGCAATGGTATGACCTGCCTCATGCAAAGACAGTCCTATTAGCAATCCAAAGAGTATTCCGAACAGAAATGTATTGTCAAAGACGTCGTAATTGTTCCACACCTTTACGCCCAAAAAAATTCCACAAACAAGAACTGGAATCCAGGAAAGAGTCAGAAATAAATTGAGCAATGCGGCTGCTGCAGAATCGTTCGGTTTGCCATCAAATTTAATAACAGAAAAGGCAAATCTTCCAACATCACGGTTGCGTACTTCGTCACGTAAGTATCCCTGTTTTGACAAGAACCGTAGATATGTTCTTACGGATTGTTTGTCAATGGATGGATTTATCTTATATGGATTGGTTTTGCCGTTAAGCTTTTGCATGAAATCAATGAAGTAACCTGGCAACCGGAGAGACTCTTCATCTGTTTTACGCGGTGCTATTTCGTTTTCAATTTCATACTCATCATTGGAGACACGATGAAATTCAAGCCAGGGTTTAACCATTGGATATTTATGTGCCATTACTGACCTCCTTATCCGTTTCCCGTTACATAAGTCATTATTCTCGCCGTTTCTTCTTCACTGTAGTCTCTTGCTGCAACTTCAAGAGGCTGATTCTCGTAAGCGTCAAAACCGTATATCCATGCACTTTTATAGTTTTTTTGAGAATTCATCAACTCTCTCAATTCCGCAAAGTAGGCACTGTTCATTGCCGGATTGTCCCAGTCAAGAGTATTGACTAGATAATCAACATACGAATGGTGAATCTCATGGCATATTGTGTTTATAACCTCTCGAACAGATGAATTTGCCAAATGTTCGGTATCGATCCACATTTGCTTCGTTTCATTATCATATGTACCCAATGTCGCGGTGCCGATCATGGCGGATGTGACAGAAATGGTCGGGATGCCCAGTATATCAGATTCAAAATCGACAAGCTCCTGCGTTACCGTAATCCTTTTTTGTATGGATAGCCTATTCCAGGTTTCCTCCTGTAGATAACCCCATAGTTCAGAGTTTTTCTCGTACAGATTATTTGATTCATCAGTTTCAACAACATCTTCTGGCTCAGAAAACAGTTGATTCCATAACTCCTCGGTTGCTGTATATGTAGGTGACTCAAAACCATACACGAAAAATGAGAGCAAGCAGGGAACTGTACAGAGAACGGCGATGCCAAGAACCGAGCATCTTCTGAATGCAAACTGGTATCTTCGATGTCGTTTTTGCGAAAATCTATGCTTCTGCTCATCTTTTTTCAATGCACGAAATAGTACGATTTCTCCACCTGCCACAGTTAATGTGATCAAAAGTGCTATTGCAAAGTGCCACTGAGCAAAGATGAGCATAAGAATAAATTCAATGGGAACGAGGTTGAACAGCAATTCCGTAAATGTGCCATTGCAAGTGCCGCGTTTGAAAGGAGAGCAGCAGAGCCATACTACTGTCACCATAACAATCAACACTCTCGATGACCATGTCTCCATGAAAAGACCGATTTCTGGCACGCAGAATGCGAACGGTTTAATGAAACTGTAGAATATCATTGCAAGCGGTAGGATGATAGAAGACTTGTAGATAATTCGTTTCATGTTGTCCCTTCTTGTCAATATCTAATATTTGCTGCTTTTGATAATGGTGTTCATCAGTCGTCATCTCCTTCCGTACCGAACAAGTCGGTTTTGATCATTGCGGGAACACAGCCTGTGTCAGAGGATTCATCATCCTCATCATCCGGCGAACCCAGACGTTCGGCAAGTTTTGCGAGCATTTCACCGAATTCACCCTCGCCTTCGCCTTCCATCAGCTCGCTTAGAAGAGAGCGGATTTCATCTTCCGTTGCTTTCTCACACTTCTCAACTGCTTCTTTCGCCGTTACATTGCCGTAAATGATATCAACGATTCCAGGGCCGTAGCGTTTGAACATCGCAGCAGGGCAATGAATACTATGACGAACCATATCGTCGGTGGGGATAATGCCATCACAGTCGACAAAGCACTTGAAACGTATCTCTCCGTCTCTCATGTCAAGTTCGAAGTTGCCATGCGGAAGACCGTAGTTTGCACGGCAGATGAATTCGGCCATTTTTGCCATCATGTTTTTATCTTCCTCATCTGCACCGATGGGAGCAATGGCATACACGATGTATTCATCGTCTCGCACATCAACAATATAGTTGATTTTCTTGATTTTACTTCTGAGAGAAAGCCCGAACTCAAACAGTCCCTTTTCTTCATCAAAAGAGAAGTGCCAGTCATCTTTTTTAAGATGAGAATTGATTGCGTTGGCGATGTCGTTGGAATAAATCTTTTCTTTCATTGGTATGTCCTCCTTATGGACGGCGGATTGATATCCGCTTGTTTTTGTTGTCTTTATTATATTCTTCCTCATGTCCAACCATCAACGAGTTAAGTTTCCATTTATTCCAATAGGATGTCCAATCTGCCGCATCATCAGTAAAGGTTTATACATACATCTCACCATTCTATAGTTTTACAACAATTCTCCAAAAACTTACATATGGATAAATGCCACATAGTTCATCTCATTCCATTTATAATATAATATGGCTGAATCCCTTTCCGCTTAAGCGGTAAAATGGATCAGCCTTGAAAAGCACCATATGATCACACATGCATTTATGGCAAAGACGTACTCAACATGTACCTAAGCACGACATCAATATGTAGCGAGAGATCTGATTGAGCAGATACATAGTATTTTACAACAATATTTGGCAGATGGTGGCGATCATAATAGGTAAAAGTTATAATCCCTGCCCCCGGATATTTAGCTTTTATGATACATGTTGAAGAGACGCTCTCACCCAAATCATGAGGTCTGCTCCGTTTAACTGGCGTACTACTTTTCTGGAGAAATGAGGGGAGCGTAACCGTATTCAAATTACTCCAATGATCTGGACCTGCTGCGGGACAACAACTCCAGCCATACTCTAATTCATTTGGGTTTTTCTGATTTAACCCGCTGTAGTGTCCTCCAGGATTTTGACATAGTTCGCAATTCTTGATCGACAAATCCCAATCCACGGAAAAAACGACAGTTACTCTGGAAGCCTCTTCATTTTGCGCGCCTTCTTTCGAATAACGACACTCAATAATTGCCCCTCCGGTTTTCAATGCGGCGACTTTTAAAAGTAAGCAATTCACAGTACGCATGCCGTCGTAAGATACCGGGTTCCAAAACTCTTCCGTCTGACACGGGAAAAGTCCCTCAGATACCGTCCACGTCCATTTATAGTCGTCGGAGAGTGTGTTTTCTAAGCAAAGTGTAATTGTGTTTGCGGTAATATTTTTTATAAATGCCATAAGCATCTCCCCTATTCTTCGGGTACATCGTAAGGGTTGATAATGATTCTGGTATCTGGAATCCTCTTTTCAGAGTCATTTGCATGACCGGCTCCTCCGCAAAGCGGACAGCCTTCTTCGGGAGTCTGCCCGATTGCGATTGTCACGAAGGGGAATGTTAAATCAGTTTCGTTGGCTTCAACGAGTTTTATCGGTTCAAAGGCAGGGGCGTTAAATTCGGGCGAGCATTTCGTCATGAAATAATTGCGGTCGGCATACTTATCCAGCTCATGATAATACGGGGTCAGAGGTTCATCGTAGCAAAGGATCTTAAGTGCGGTATAGGATTTGATGGAGTTCAAATAATCCGTTACGCAGACGGCAGCCCCTTCCGAGGAACCTGTGCCGGTCTTTTTCGCCGTCAGCATCTTTTTGTATCTGGACTCCAGGATACATCTTGGACAGGAGGCGGTCAGTCCGGGATAGTAGAAAAGCACTTCGTGGCCTTTGCCCTTTTCAAAAATCTGTGCCGCAAGATAAGGAATCCCGTATTTGACGCTGAGCTGCGCACATCTGTCCTGCGCATAGAAATTGTCCGTGCATCCGCAAAGAAGCGTATCACGAAAATCAGCGTTTTTCAGCATGGCCATTTTGAAGAAATCTTCGTCCGAAATGGCATTATCAAGGTATTTCGGGACACAAACAACATGCGCAAGGGGATTGATGTCAAGAATGCGAGTTTTGATAACCTCAACCTTCAGCTTCCCGAGATCCGAGATAAAGGTGCCCTGCGTGGCGATATTGGTATCTTCAACGATATCTCCGTCAAAAAGGATGAATGTGCCTACTCCGCATCTTGCCAGCGTCTCCAGAAAGAGACGTGAACCACCGCATCCAATGCAGATTACTTTCTTCTTTGCCATGAGATTGTTCGGAAAAACGCGCTCGATTCTCTTGAAACGGTTCGGAGCTTTTTTGTCAAGAGCCGCGATACGGCGTTCCTCCGCGGATTCCGTTTCGATCTCCATGAGCGGCGTCTTCATCTCGACAGACTGTTCGAATGAATAAGGATAGATTTTGATCTCGCCGTTCAGTTTGGGAGATACCTGCACGATCGGGGTAAAGAATCGTCCGTGTACATTGATGGATTCGATGATGTTCTTTGCCATCAGAAGATCTCCGTGGGAAGGGCGTGTCACTCCGTTCGGATGGGAGTGAATGACTCCGATCAGTTCGATGTCATTGTCATTCCATTCGTGGATCACTTTGTTGCACGCCGGAATGTCCATCATGTATACACCGGCAGAACGCTCGGAAGTTGCGTCGAAGTAGAAATGGTCAATATGAACACCGTCGCTCGAACCAAGCAGGCCTCCATATTCCGGTCTGCGGCATCCTATTGTTCTGCAGATTTCATCATAAACCTCAGCAGTAAAGGTCCATTTTTCGTTCTGTGCTTTAAACTCGTTTTCGTTGTTCTTGTTTTTCATTTTTGCAATACGCTCCTTTAATTTCATAATCTTATGATTCCTTTTCTTTTGAGTTTCGGCTGGATAGATTCAAAACTGCCTCCGTTTCTTATGTAATAAGCGGTAATCTCAGACCACGTTTTTGCGATCTCCCGCGCACGCTCAAGACTATCGATTTTGTATTTCCAGCATATATAGTGGACAGGTGTGGAATCGGATGCCGTCCTCCCTTTATTTCTTTGAAATGCATTAATCTTGCTTAATATGTCGCTGTTGGATTCTGTAAGCCGGTGAATCGTCGTGATGGAATCGGACCTCGATGCTGAAAATTGCTTATAGTCAATATCCGACAGTATGTATATCCTCCATCCAGTTGATGTTCCGAGGTCGACAAACAGGAATTCGATGTCGAGAAGATAGTCGGAAGTACGGTAATAGTTGTTCTCAAACAGCATCATAATACTCCCTTCTCCTGAAGCTTGACCTGGATGTCCTTAAATGCGCCGCCGTGCTTTATGTAGTACGCCGTGATTTCGCACCACGCACCGGCAACGCGGCGCATAACATCAAGATCGTAGATGGGGTCTACACGGCAGACATAAGGCCAGTCTTTCGTCTTATCAATATATCTGTGTGTTCCGTTATCAAGATACAGATGGGTATCTCTGTAGTCGTCAGACCTTTGTGCGGAAACACTTTTATAGTTGATATCGGACATCACATAAGCCCGCCAGCCTAACGGTTCACCTAAATCAAGCATAAGGAATTCTATATCCAGTGACTTATCCTTTGTCCTGTAATAGGCGTGTTCATATCTCATTTACATCACCCTTTCTAACTCCCGAGTATTGCGATAACCAGTGCGATTGCGCCGATTATGAGCAGAACCTTCAACAGCCAGAGAATCACTGCCGCAACGATTGCACCAGACAAATACACTCCAACTCCGCCTGCAGCGAGGCACAAACTGCCGGCTATTCCTGTTGAAAGTTTCTTAAACTTGGTGATTGCCCATACAGAGAATGCGCTGTATGCAATCAGAAGAATAACCGTAACGATAATTTCATATGTATCCATATCTTCATCTCCTTGCGAATGCGGGCAGAGGTTTGCCCGTATCAATAAACACCTGTGTGGCATCCGCCCATTTTCTGCACAGTGTTTTTGCCTGCTCGGGGTACTTGACACTGCCAGTCCAGCATATCCAGCGCTTATTTGATGCTTTGTTATACCAGACATGTGGCATATAGCTCGATGTGTCTCTTCCGCGGTATGAAGGAGTACGGCAGATATAGCACTTATACAAATTGTCGGATTCCTTTCTGATATCAAAGGTATACAGATGATCCTTCGACGGACAAGACGTCTGCGCCTGATATTCATATGAAAACTGAACCGGATCGCGCATGGAACGGTATCGGACAGCAAAGGTTACTGCTATTACGATAACCGGTATAAGAGCCAGAATAAACATGCTGTACTCCTCCTATTTATTTATATGCTTGACGGGTAAGTTGATTATCAGGGCGGCATTTCGCCGTGCCAGCCGTCGCCCTGTTCGTTGAGGTCGCCCTGGCGTCCGCCGTGCCAGCCGTCGCCCTGTTCGTTGAGGTCGCCTTGGCGGCCACCAAGCCAGCCTTCAAGCTGAGAATTCGTGCTGACCGTATTGTTAAGACAGTCCTGCATAATTGCACACTCCTTTTCATTGTTAGTGTTGATAATTCTGTTGGGATTAAGGAAAGTGATCATTGTAAAGCTCCTTTCAAATTTGAATTAGTTAATTGTAATGTGCGGTCTGTTGTCTGCAATATCCATCGGTCTCACCGTCCTTTCATACAATCATTCGGTTTCTTTACCGGCCCAAGCTTGGTTCAGATTGAACGAATCTTTAACGAAGATTATTAATCTGCTTGTTGCAAGACCAGTATAGGGGATTGGTTGCCCAACAGGCAATTTGATATAAATCCAACTTTTTCAATTGTTGTCCATCTTTTACGGATGATTTGATTTTTGCATTCAATGCAGAACATCCAATTCCCCTTGTTGTGTTTATGCATTCGGTTCTGCTGTATCTTCAGTGATTCGGATATCATTCAAGCTGCCGGAAACCTTGATATGAGTGTAGTCCGGGTGTTTATGGGAGTAGCTGACGAACGCGGATCCGAAGTATGCCTCTGCAAACTGTTTCGGGTTTCTCGCGCCAAACGATCCGGACGAGTTGTTGGCTACGATATTGATAAACTCCTGCAGGATCGGTGTGTCGATCTCGGTAATATAGAGTTTGCTTTTTTTTGTCGCCAGTTTTTCGATGCATTTTACGCAGATCTGGATGATCGCTTCCCCAGAAAGTTTGTTGAATTTAAGGACGGCATCCATTCGCCCGAGTACCTCTTTACGGAATGCGCCGGCTTCTGCAAGTTTTTCTTTTGCTGCATTCGAAAGCTGAATAATCTTCAACGGGATACTTAAGTCTTCAGCGCCATCCTTATATGTTTCCGGTTCGACGTTGGAAGCCTGAAATCCAAGTTTCTTTTTGTCATCTACAGAGATATTGCTTGTAAAAATCAAGATGCAGTTTGACAGGTCGTAATACGCTTTACCATTGCTGAGTGTTTTACCGTTTGTCGCCATGCGTCCCGTATCCATGGCTTCCATCAACGCAGTTGCGATTTCCGCATGCGCTTTTTCGATCTCGTTGATAGCATAGATAACATACGGATTATCTTCGGTTATAGCAAAAGGACCTTCTTCATCATGTCCGATATAACCGGGGGCTGCGCCTGTAAGGCGGGAAATATCTCCCTTATCCTGATAATGTGAGCAATCAATATCTCGATATATATAACGCTGTGCTTCTTTGGGAAGCTGACGGTTAATCATATCAACCAGCTGGATGGCGGTTTCGGTCTTTCCGGTGCCACTGGGCCCATAAAGAAAGATTGAGAGGGGACGGTCTTTGCCCTTCGAACCAAGGAAGATGTACACAAGGTGCACAATCATCTCAAGAACATCTTTCTGCCCGAAAATCTCGCTCGTCAGATCCAGAAGAAGCTTGTCTTTGTCCAGTTTGACAAATCCTTTATACGGTTCTGGAATGGTAAGCGCATTTTTATCGTATCTCATTCTAGGGTGGGGTGTTGTTTCTCTTCCAGGAATCGGATTCGGATCAGGCGCAACCGGCTGTGCTGCGGGAATGTGATCAGAACGGAACTTCAGTAAAAACGACTTCAAATCGTCAAAAGAATCGAAATCAATTACACCGGAGGTAAACCAGCTTGCAATTTGCGTATCAGAGCCGAAGTACGGAATCGGAGCCTCCACACACTTCATCGAAACATGATTCTCATCGTAGTAACGAAACTCGATTGTACAGATCGCGTCCTCGCAAGTGTCGGGCAGCTGAACGTCGTCGAGAATATACAAGCCGTTTCCGCTCGTCATTTCTTCATAGAGACCGTTGAAACCGTTGACATTGGAACAGTTCTTTTTCCAGTTAAACATTTCTGTTTCTCCTCTTCTTACATAATCTTGTTGATAGTGCTGCTGCAATTAAGGAAAGTATTCAAGGTTAAGATCCTTTCAAAAGTATATTAGTGAATTTTAATGATTGTGCTGCTTTCGGCAATATCCATCGGTCTCACCATCCTTTCGTTCTGTCGAAGCTGTGAATTGCTGTCTATCCCATTCGAATCCTCCGGAATATCGGCGTGACGAACATCCCGCCGGTTTCTTACATAAAAAGTATAATCGATAGTTTGTCCAATCATCAATTGTGAACCTCTCCATTTATTCCAATATCTGTCCAATTGTGCAAACAGATTAAAGTTCTATGTCCAATGTGAGACCGCGCATTTATAACATTTTCTTCATTTAAAGACATACTGCTTTCTCTAATCGTCATCATCTAAATTTGCAAAAAGTTCATCGAATTTGACCTCTAGCTCTTTCATCAATTCTTCACTGCATACATCGTCATCGCTTGAAACAGCGTCTCCCGTACTTGAAGAAAAATCATCAGATGAAACCTGCTCTTTTAGCTTTTCGATGAAAGCCTTGTGGGAACTGTTTTTAATCGGCACGGCGTCTCCTTTGAATTTTCCGAGCTCATCTTGAAATCTTTTATTATGCACTTCGCAACTCATCCTTTTCTTCACCGGCTGCCATAAGTTTCTGGTATAGAGGATCTTTTAATGTTTCATATCGGGGAGCTATAACAGGCTGCTGACCGGACTGGAACACAACGACATTTCCCATAGGCATGAACATTACATCGTTCAACGGCAAGTCGAGCATTTTAGCTATGTAGGATGCCGTTTGCTGGTTCATCCCCCCGGGTAGATACACAAGAGAAGCGCAGTTGTCTAAAATGACGGTGGCATTTTCCTGACCGTAAGTTGCGTCCAGTTGCGACAGACTTTGGCAAAGCATGAGTGAGGAGATTCCTGCTGCACGGAATGTCGAGATGGATTTTTCGTAGTTCTGGATGGCAAATCCACAGCTGAAGTCATCAAACACGAGCTTTACATCACGGGGCAGATGATTGTCCTTTTGCGTTTCCGCAAACTCCATTAAGTGCCGGATAGCGATACTGAACAAAAGATTAGCAAAACCATACTGCGCCGTGCGAACGGGACTCGTCAGAATAAAGATTGCCGTGCGGTCTGTGGAAAACTCCTCGAAATTTACAAAAGCATCTTCGCTCATTGCTTTCTGAATAGACACGGGAAAAATATTCTGAATCGCCTTTTCCAAATCGTCACGAACACATCCTGCAGTGGCATAAGGTAACTGGGCGAAGGAACTCAGTTTTCTTGCCGCAATGGAATTCGGCGCCTTATTCTGAAGCCACTCAAAGATATAGTCTACAGAGGTGCTGATCGCGCGTCCATTTTCCTTGATTTTCACCTGATAGAAGAGCTCAATGACCTTTTTCATGCTTGGAGAATCCGCGGTCATCAGTACATAATAGATCAGCCCGGTTATAAGCGACTCTGAAGCTTCGCGCCAATAGGGATCAAATTTTGTAGCTCTGCTGTATTCTGGATTTCCGTTGGCGATCTGTCTTGCAAGTTCCTGGACGTCGTCATCGGAATTAACATAAGAGAGGGGATCGGGAATTTTATCGCCCTTCTTAGGGTTTGCGAGATTCCATACGTGTGTTTTGTAGCCCAAGTCCTGAAAATACACCACTGCGTTGGAAACAACACTCTTTTTGGCGAATGTTCCGATAAGGCTGCTGTCTTTCATGTGACACAGGGTAGGAAGAACGATACTCATCGATTTCCCGGAGCCGGTGCCACCGAATATCATCTGATTGTCGTTCGGTCTAGTGTGGCCGAGTTCACCGTCAAGAATTATGTTCTTTGCGAGAATGACTTTATCCATGATCTCCCTCCTCACACGATAGATGTTTCGACGCTGTCGGCAATGCCGAACTCGATGCATTCCTCGGCATTCATGTAATTGTCGTAAGAAATAGCCTTTTCTATCTCTTCTTTGCTGCGTCCGGTGCTGTTTGCCAGAAGCTCAACGGTCATTGCTTTTGTTTCGAGAATGCTTTCGGCGGTTCTTTTGATGGAGGACGCACTGCCACCGACACCCCCGGCAATAAGGGGTTCATGGATCATGATTTTTGCATGTGGGCTGACAAATCTGTGTCCCTTTTTCCCCGCTAAGAGCAGAATTGCTGCCATAGAGGCCGCCATGCCGATGCAGTGAAGGTTGGTCTCTGCTTTCAGTCCTTTCAGCGTGTCGAGAATCAGCATGCCGGACACGACTTCACCGCCGGGTGAGTTAATGTAAACATCAATAGGTTTTTCCTCGTCCTCCTTGACCAGCAACATCATGCATTTTACGAAGTCACATGCCGACTCCGCATTGATTTCTCCTTCAAGAAACACCTTGCGGTCGGTAAGCAACCGGCTTTCGATCGGAACAAGAGAGATCCCGTTGCTGCTTTTGATAATGGTGTTCATCAGTCGTCATCTCCTTCCGTACCGAACAAGTCGGTTTTGATCATTGCGGGAACACAGCCTGTGTCAGAGGATTCATCATCCTCATCATCCGGCGAACCCAGACGTTCGGCAAGTTTTGCGAGCATTTCACCGAATTCACCCTCGCCTTCGCCTTCCATCAGCTCGCTTAGAAGAGAGCGGATTTCATCTTCCGTTGCTTTCTCACACTTCTCAACTGCTTCTTTCGCCGTTACATTGCCGTAAATGATATCAACGATTCCAGGGCCGTAGCGTTTGAACATCGCAGCAGGGCAATGAATACTATGACGAACCATATCGTCGGTGGGGATAATGCCATCACAGTCGACAAAGCACTTGAAACGTATCTCTCCGTCTCTCATGTCAAGTTCGAAGTTGCCATGCGGAAGACCGTAGTTTGCACGGCAGATGAATTCGGCCATTTTTGCCATCATGTTTTTATCTTCCTCATCTGCACCGATGGGAGCAATGGCATACACGATGTATTCATCGTCTCGCACATCAACAATATAGTTGATTTTCTTGATTTTACTTCTGAGAGAAAGCCCGAACTCAAACAGTCCCTTTTCTTCATCAAAAGAGAAGTGCCAGTCATCTTTTTTAAGATGAGAATTGATTGCGTTGGCGATGTCGTTGGAATAAATCTTTTCTTTCATTGGTATGTCCTCCTTATGGACGGCGGATTGATATCCGCTTGTTTTTGTTGTCTTTATTATATTCTTTCTCGTGTCCAACCATCAACGAGTTAAGTTCCCATACATTCCAACACGATATCCAATTAGAAATGTTTTTATTGTGGATTATCCAACCGCTCATAATTCTCCTCCGATTCTATATAAGCTGCGCGACAAATACAGTGTTCTGTCCGGCATTATATACAAGCATATATCCCGCGCCGAACAACCTCTGCAAATCATCCATTTCGAATACATCTTTTTTGAATTCAAGCGTTCTGGATTGGTTCGCGGAAAAACCATGACCGCGGTGACTGTGAAACGGATGAAAGATTGAACGACTCTTGAAGGTATTTACGCCCGTAGTGTTTGTCACTCTCTCATACTGATATTTCGGCAGAAGCTGGATGAGCTCACCGGTCTCCGCTCCGGAAGAGAACACGAGGAGGTAATGCATCTGCTTCATAAACTCCAGCGGAGTAATGGCTCTTGTTTTACTGCCACGGAGACTTTGGGGAACCGACTCACAGAAAAGGAGTGATTGTCCAGCTGCGCTGAGAATGTTCATCAGTTCCGCGCCTGTCTGAAGGCCATTGCCGAGATGCATGATAATGAAGTGATCCTGCGCCCAGCCCTCAATGTATTCGCATATCTCCAAATACGCAGCATAAGGCTTGGTGAAGTATATGGCTCCACTGCCGCGGGGCAGCGTTTCCTGTGCCGAATTTCGCGTCCATTCGGGATTGAAGGAAGCAAATACCGAATTGCCGTCCGTTGCGGTTCCAAGAAACAGGAAAGGTTTTCTGCTCCTGCGGATCAACGCCTTGGCTGTTCCGATTCCTCTCGCTGGGTTCCCGATGATACATACCGTTCCGTTGGGAGAAACCCCGGTACTATCAAAAAGCTGAAACGGTGTGCAGCTACCAAGGTTGACTGCAGGGTGATTTTTTGCGTTTCGAAGATTCGATGATGTTACCGGCGCACTGAGTGCCGGTATTTCGGATGGTCTGAAAGTGTTCTTCATATGTTTTTAAGCTCCTTTCTCCAGCCGTGATAGAAGAACGGCGAATCACTCAAATTTGGGATACTCATGAGGGCGTCGCCTTTTTTCTGAATCATTGTGAAGTCATAATCGGCAACAACCTTCCTGTGCTCTGCATGCTGTACGACCTCTTGCATGGGTGCATTGAAGCTATACAATGTCAGAGACTCGCCGTACCGGTCGGAAAGAATCGACCGGCTTAAAGCGTCCTGCACTTTAAGGCATATAATGTTGGGGAAGAGGCTGAGAAGCGCTTTGGCGTCATCCTCTTTATATCGTCTGGTCATGAGTTGCGCAGACTGTATGCAGGCAAACAGCCTGAATCCGGCGCCTCTGCCGAGAGACATAGAATCGGTGATTCCCGTTTCAGGCAACAGACTGAATTCGTCGAGGAAGAACCACGTTCTTCTGCCGTTTTCTTCATCAACCGAATGCTTCAATAAAAGGTTGAGAATAGTTTTAAACATCTTAATACTCGCCTCGGATGCGTTGGCATGGTCGTAGTAAAGGAATATACGCTTTCCGCCCGATTTTAGAGCATCAATCGCAGAGAACTGTCCATTATCTGAGCAGAAGCTGCCCCAGAAGCACTCGTGTATCAGCGTACGGATTTCCGATATGATACCGTAGCCCTGATCCAGACCGTCACCGAGATAATCAAGGATATGAGCAAATCTTTCGGGTTTTGTTCTTGCCACGTCATACCATGAGAATTCAGCGTCTCTGTTCAGCGAAGTCTTATCGAGAAAGTAAAACAGCTGGGAGTTGGAGTATGTGACACCTTTCCTTAATCCATCCTCATATACAGACATAATCGCATTAAAAAGAAGGTCGTTGCAGCTGTTTTCAAAGAAAGGTTGAAGATCCGACCGCTGGTCTTTCGTAAGACTTTTCGCAATGTCCCTGGCGGTAAGTTCTGGATTGCGGCTGACCGCGACTTCCTTGATTATATTCCAGCAGGAATTCGGTGCGGTCGCATCAACCGATATGACAATGTCCTGAGGTCTTTTGAATTTAAGCAGATCTTTTTTGGCGCAGAAGATAAACACATTCTCATTCATATCTTCGGCAGTCCTCAGAATCGGCGTCATGATTTCTTCCATCATATATGTTTTGCCGGAGCCGACAGGTCCCATTATGAGGGTGGGACACTCAAAAACGCTGTCGTCCAAAACCAGTCCGTCATTCAGTCTGACGACCGGCGCTCTGAGTCCTCCCTGAAGTTGAGGGGGTGACTGTAATATTGAAAGTCCTTCTAATATATGCTTGATCATATTAGTGCCCTCCATGTCCGCCGGATCCGCCGGAAGCCCCGTGTCCTCCGCCGCCTTGACCGCCCGAACCGTGTCCGCCCGTTTCCGAACCGCCCGTTCCGTGACTTCCTCCGGAATTTGAACCTCCGGAACTGTGACCGGACGAAGCGGCTTGTCCACCGGAGGAATGACCGGATGAGCTGTTTTGACCATTTGAAGATTGACCCTTGCCCGACGAGCTTTGAGAGGTTGGAGCAGGACCGCCCTTATTACCGGATTCCCGTCCTTGAGAGAGAGGACCCGTGTCGCCCCGCTCACGGCCGCCGTTATCCTGCCCGCCTTTCCTGCCGGATTGATTGCTCATGTTCTTGGCGGCGTTTTTTGAAACTTGATTTGTATTCTCAATGGTAGCCTTATCTGCCTTTATGCTTTCAAGAAATGCGTTTCTATCCATTGTCGGTTTTCCTCCTTTATTGGCATTGTTTTTGGTTTGTGTATTGTTATTTGTTTGAGTCTTTGGCATCTCGTGGGAATGCGACCTGTTTTCGTGCGGGCTTTCAATATGATAAAGATCAGGGTTGTTCATTCTGTTGTTGAACTGTTCCTGGGTCAGTCCTTCTTTTTCGGCATTTGCCGCTTCCCGCCAGAATTCGTGTCCCGGTTTATGCCCCAGATCATATTTGCCGTCAATCGGCTTCTGGGTATTGGCGTCCAAAAACTGCCCCTTACTATTCTTTTGATCCCTGTTCTCGACTTCCTGCCGCACTTCCTGCCGTATATACGGTCGGTGCAGCATAGTCAGTCGACCTCCTCATCGAATGCGAAATCCTCTGATACTGCAAACGGTGCATTCTCATCTTCACGCTCAAACGCACTGCCTGAAGGACTGCCGAGAAGAGACAAAATACTGTTATCGATTTCAAGAATGGTGTTGACATCATAGATACCGATGTTGTCAGGGTTATCTGTATATTCCTGATCTTCATCGCCGCAGAAGAATCTCCAGCCGCTGTCATTGGGATCGTCAGGCTCCTCGCGGTACATGAAGCGGACTTTTCTCTTGTCATCTACGAGCATCTTTGTGGCAAAAACGAAACCGAAATTATTCATCAGATGTTCCTCCTTGTGAATTGTGATTTAAGGAATGAATTTGATTGGCAGCCGTGATGCATAGGTAAATCATATGTTGTTTTATCCTCCTCTTCGATATATCCCATCAATCAGGTACTCCGCCTCCGATGCCGAGCGTGCGCGAACCGGAAAGTATACACCGAACCGATCTTTCTTTGTTGCCACCGGGCAGTAACCGAATACATACGCCTTATACAAGGAGCCGAAGACATGACGCACCTTGAGCGTCTCGCCGCTTTCGGTGTAATACTCATATCCTCCGTTCTGCGGTGTATGGCTTCTGCCGATTCTGCCTTCCTTGATTTCAAAGATTATCAGAAGAATACCAAGGACTGCTATGCCTCCGTATGCAAGAATCGTTAAAGTGTCGTCCATAACTCTCCTCCTATCTGAAAATTGATTTTATCATCAAACCGATGCCGCCGATAATGATGAGCAGCAACAAACCTATACTGAGAAGCGAAGTCAGTAGTTCACATAAGAACCCAGCGCATACGGGGCAAAGGAGTACGCCTGATATGCCCAATCCTGCACTCAATCTCCTCGAAGACGGTATCTCCCTGTATCTGATTAGATGCGTCACCGAGGGGATTAGTACAGCTAAATAAAGAATTAACAGAATCGTTTGATACATAGGCTGCACCTCTTTCATCAATCATGAATTATTATCCGAACTGATTACAATATTATTGTAGTTTCGGAACTGTCCCACTATCAATGCATGAGATGTCCAGATAATACAACCGAAGATACAATAACCCCTTTTTCTTTGTTGTTTTATCCAACAGATCTGGGTAACCGTCTTCAAATTAGATAAGTTTTATAGTACAAGCGCCATAACAATAAGGGCGATAGAGAGTTGGATACCATAGTTGACAAAACCGTATTTCATATACTGCATTACACCCCACGTCATTTTTTTCTCTTTTTCATCCTCAATTCCGGCCGCATTAACTTTCCCAGAGAGGATAAAGCCTGCTGTTGCACTCCACATAAATAGGGAACTTCCTGCACAGATAGCAGCAGCATAAGCAACAGCGATCCAGTCTGATTGCGCGCCGAGCGGTCCCTTGCAAATCTCGACGATTACGGGCATCATGGCCGCTGCGGCTGGTCCTGCACTGAATATCCCCGCCACCAGTGAAGTGATTACCATTATCGCCATAACAAGAAGTTTCGGATTACTGATGTTAGTCTGCAGGAAAGTTGCCAAAAGACTCAATAGCCCGGTTTGGCTGATTACTTGGGCGAAGAACAGGAAAGAAGCAATGGTTAGAACTGATTTCAGATCCATCTGTTGTTTAACTTTAATCTTCTTGATGGAACAAATGACCATCGCTGCCGCATATCCGAGAATCGCAATAACCTCTGGAGGGATGGTTTCTTGAGGGATCAAGCTCCAAGCAAGGAACATTCCGACAAATACAACTGCAAGCAACCTCAAAACATCAAATCTAATTTCGATGTTCTTATACTGGCTTTTCAGATTGCTCACGGCAAGAGCGCGGACAGCTCCATCGTCATGTTCTCTCTTTACTCTCATCCCCCATACAGTAATCAATACAATAGATGTGAGAGCAAATAGAGGAAAGGCATGGGTAAGATAGCTGATAAAGCTTGTGATTCCTGACGTCATGATCACAATTGCCGGGAAGTCGCCAACAGGAGAAGCCGCACCTCCCGTATTTGAAAGCGCAAGAATTGTGGCAAAAAAGACACATACATACTTGCGGTCAACTTCAAGCGTCTTCAGCAAAACAAATACGACAGGGAGAATCATCATTACTGCTGTGATGTTGTTTAGGCAGGAAGAGATGAGGAACATTATCCCACCAAACAGCATAAGGCATAACCGTTTCTGACCTTTTGACAGTTCTGCAATCTTGATAGCAAGGAGCTGCATAATGCCCGTTTCTGCGATGAGGTTGGTAAAGAGCTCCATAACGATAAGGATTACAAGAACGTCATAAGAGTAATCTTTCATAACACTCTTGACCGGTATATCAAAGCAGAGAGACAGAATGCTGCCGATGATGAACATGACGGCGATCAATATCAAAGAAGAACTGTTGCTAAGTTTGCCGAGCAGTGTAACCTTCTTGTCTTCGGGTTTGGTTCCAAGAACAACGCTTTTTTTAATGGCAATCGTGTTGCTCATGATTCGCTCCTCCATTTCGTACTCAATCTTTGTTGACTGATTTCCAGCCATCCATCATAGCGAGCTGCGGTTTCGAGTTCCTTATAAGGGATAAACACCTTTTTCCCGAGGAAACCACTGTAATGCTCCACCATTCGGTATGTATCAGGAAGAACCATCGCTCTTTCGTCTGCGGCATATCCGCATACAACTAACAGACCATTTCCGGGAAAGAACGAATGAGGGAAATAAGGCTCTTCCAGGATAGTAACCTCAATTCCGCGAGGCAGGTTATTGCGAAGACGATCCATTGCTTCTCCCTCAAGATCACAGGGAATTGCGATGATGACTTCATCCTGGTTTGAATACTTGGACATCTCCTCGATTAAAGCAATCTCCGGAGTCAGAAACATATACTTGCTCTTGCCAAAGCTGTGCAGCCATGCGGCAATCTGAGGCACTCGATTAGCAATATCTTCATCAGGAAGGGGCATTGAAGCCCCCACCTTCTGAATGACATCGGTGCTGTTACAGACCTTGGACAGGTTGATGCCTGTTTCAAACAGTCCGATTTCCCTTGCGGTTTTCTGCATGTCCATCTCTTTATGCCTCCTTCCTTTCCGCCAGATAAGCAATCAACCTGGAAATCACGGCAATCTCATCGGGAGAGGTGTTAAGGATATCAACGAACCTCTCGCCAGCCTCTCCGTAGAGCTTGGAATAAAGAGACTGAGCATCATCACCCAATACAGGCGCGGGAAATTTAGCAAAGTTCATGTTCATGTTAAGAGACCTCCTTGATGATATTGATAAGCTGAACGGCAAGTATCTGAATTTCAGGGGGAGCGTTTCTGATAATATCGACCGCAGCTACAGACGTGTCTTCATCACCAAACACTTCTTTCAAGAGCGACCAGTCATCATCGTCAAACTCGATATGCATCGTTGCCTTTCTTTCGTGAGGCGGGATATCATGCCTTAAAGGCAGCTTGGGTTCATGCGTCATGTGGACTCCTCCTTTGAGTTCATTCATTTTGTTGGTGTTCAAAAAGATATTCATGAAATCAATCCTCCTTATGCAACTTCTTTTTCTTTGATTTTCTTAAGGTTATTATTCAGCTTGATAACCATATCGCACCTGTCAATGACGCCCTGATCGTGAGTGATATACACAATGCCTGCGTCGATGTTTTTGGCGTGCGCCTCAATGCTTGAAAGAACGAACTTTGTGGCATTGTCGTCCAGGTTTGCTGTGATCTCATCGAATACATACAGCTTCGGATGGCGCAGGAACGCACGAGCCAAGGAAAGACGTTGTTTCATACCGCCGGAGAGTTCCTCTGCCTTTTCACCGATGACGAATTGAAGCGCCTCTATAGGGTCTTTACGGATTACGGTAGCGCTATGCCCATCACCGACCAGACGTACGCACTTAAGAGCATAAACCAGCTCTTCTTCACTTACTGTTCTGTCAAGTCCGTAGAGAAGATTTTCTCTAATTGTGCCTGCAATAAAGAAGGAAACCTGGGGAGAGTAGTAGAGCAAGTCCGTAAGCTCTTTCTGGGAGTAGCTTTCCTGATCACGGCCGAACAAAGAAACCTTCCCTTGCGTGTGTGGATAGTATCTGTTCAGACAACGGATCAAGCTGGTTTTTCCACAGCCGTTAGGCCCCGTCAAACCGACAAACTTATTGGTCGGGATAGTGATTCTGTCATACGAGGCAAGAGGCGTGTCTTTTTCGGGATTTGTGATGACCACATCCTCAACACAAATTTCACTGTTGCTGGTGTCTTTGTCAGATGCCTCAATATCGAACACATCATCGAAAGGACTGGCTGCGACTTCGATTAACGCTTTTGATTTAATAACCGAAGAGGCAGTTTCGTCCATGAAACGATAGACTTCATCAATCGGTTTGATCAGCTGCTGAAACAGAAGGCATACAGTGATAACCGATCCAGTGGACATCTTTCCGTTTGCGATGAGTACAATAGAGACAATGAGAATGATCACCTGAAATGAGATTTTACAGAGCTGCTTAAGGCAGTCGAAGGTCCCCATATAGCGATGGTGTCTTTTCTCAGTACGGCTAATGTTCAGAATGCCGGGGACAAGGCGCTTTCTCTCGTAACCTTCCGCATGCATACCTCTGATCAGCTCCAGATTGGAAATCGACTGACAAATTTGTCCATCCAGCGCATTCTTTTGACTGACTATGCTCTCTCTGATTCCGTTCTGAGAGCGGATTTGGAAAGCGGAAATTGTGACTGTGAGAGCCAAGTAAAGAAGCATGATCCCAACCATGATACCTGGTGCATTGAGAAAGACTTGTACAAGTGTACACACCGCGGTGAGCGCAGTGGCAAAAACATCATTGCACATGATTTTGATGAGCTGGCTGAAACCAGCCACACCTTGATTCAACTGTGCTGTCTTTTCACCGCTCAGACAGCCAGAATAATAGGAAACGGGCATTTTCAGGAGCTTCTCGATACTGTGTTCCCTAACCTCTGACTCGTGCGTGGCAATGGTACAATCAAGGAGAACCCTGCGGATGATGGTAATGCATTCAGAAGCGAGGTAAATCAATCCGAATGTCAGAATCGCTACCAACCCCTGCGCAATCGTTCGGATGGTTCCGTTGGAGATACTTGTATACAACGCCCCCAACCTAACCGGCCAGACGGAAGCAAGGAGAGAACTGATAAACGCCATCGCAATGACACCGATGCATTTGAACTTAGTCTTCTTGCTCATGATAGAGAGATACTTTTTCATAGCTAATGTCTCCTTTCTTAAGCCGCGAACTCGCGGTCTTCATAAATGACTTTGTTCGCATTGTTAACTCTGTTGTTTCGTTTGATCTGTTCCTTCTGCTCAGCGTTCTCGCGAAGAACGTAATCAATCATTCTGGGCAGACGATCGAAGATCTTTCCAATCTTGGGACTACGGTACATCTTGCGGTCTTCATAGAGTTCCTTAATGGTAAGACTGAAACCGCGGCCACTCATGCATCTGCCGTTATCGCGGAAGTATGCAAAGACCGAGCCGGAAAAGTCCTCAGTGGTAAACAGGTAAATCCGTTCATTGGATTTAAAGGGCTGATAGTAGAACTTGTGTGCTCCTGTCACCGTGACGCATATGATTCTATCCTTCTGGCTTATTGATGAGTTGTTGATCTTTTTCATTGGCAAATACCTCCTTTGGTTTCTTGGGACAATTTTCGTTGCCCTTCTGTGTTCTATTATACGATTCTTCTATCCAACGCTGAACATAATCAATCAATCAGCAGCACAATAAATATGTCCAAAAGGAGATTCTGCTATCCAATATTTAGTTTTTTACGATTGTTTTACAGACAATTGCTATCTAGCTAGGTCAATCCAATTCTTTTTGATTAATGGTCCCAAAAGAAGTGGTTTGTATAATTAAACGAATTGCCATTGGTGGAATAATACACTCCTAAAGGTGCATGTTGCGTTATTAATGCTTGCTACGTTTTTTGCACCTTTCAGATCGGTTTTCTTGACTATCTTTTTTGCTCGAATTTGTATTTTTTTCATATTATGTTTATTCTGTTTAAGGCCTCCTTTTTTTGAGAATTCAGAATCAAGCGCTAAATCCAATGGTATTATATATTTTCTGTTGTCCAACAATAAATTAATGTTGTGTTATTGTTGTCCAAATTCTTGATTTCACCATTCAGCTATCGTTCGATATGTCCAATAAGCATAGATTTGTAGATGATACTTTCTATCGGAGATTGTTAAAACGGTAAATATGCTTTCTGTTTTATTTCAGTAAAAATCCAATAAAAGATAAATTTCTATAATATTTACCCAATTCATATCAATTGAAGCAGAATAAAAAGTGCCAATCAATCCATTTGTATTGACACTGCTATATTCATTTGATATAATAAAATATCGTAAATCTAGGATATTTTTTTAAAGATCGATCAAGGAGGACATGACATGGCAAAAGAACTTAAACAGAATTATCGAATGGTCAAACCTGCCCCTGGAGAGAATAATAAAGGGCTAGTAGTCACGAGAAAACCAGTTTCAAATCCAAAAGATCTTTTTAAGAAGAAAAGCATCAAAAAGACAGAAAATATCTCAACGTTTGAAGGTGAATCTTACGATTGTTTTGCAATTTCATATCTTATTGATGATCTTTTTTCAGGCAATAAATATGTCAAAGAATTTAACACTTCTCCCATCATAAACCTGGTCGGTGTTCCAAAGACTGGGGAAGGGCGTCTTTCTTTCTTCATTCCGGAAGATATACTTAATTATATTAACGAGAAAAGGAGCAGTAATGATAGTAAAGAGGATTACTATGGACATTTTTTTCAACTTCAATATAGTGACAATTTTGTAAGTGATTATATTTATGATTACTACACAGAGTTTGGATGGAATAATTTCATTGAGAAGGTCCAAAGTCACATTGTTAAGAAATTTGCAAATGTTGACTTGTCTGCAAATAACGAATTAATAAACTATCTTGATTCCGTAGGAAACGATACAATAGTTCCTGTAAAAAGCTCTCCAATGGCGAATCAGGCTTTTTCTCAATTGATCGAAAGCGGTGGAAACGGTAATTCCGAGCATTTGGCTTTAATCATTGCAAACTTTTTTATTTCTTGTTTTCTTGGCCTTAGATCCATGAATTATAAAAAAAACAAGTATGATAAAAAATCTGTATCATATAAAATGTATCTGCTCAGCGAACATGGAATGGAGTGTATTTGGCGACCCGATCTAATCACACCTCCTCGCGAACGGATTGATGAAGCACGGCAGATGTATAAGTGCGGTAGATTCGTGTTAGCATATAAACTTGGAAATAAGTGGTTAGCTGAATATGAAACAAGAGCATCGAATGAGGAACTTGCTCTTGCATATCAAATAATCGGTATGTCTCTTTACAAACTCGCATCAAAGGAGGACAAGGAATATCAAGGCAGATTCACAGAGGGAATCGATATCCTAATAAAATGTGTCGATACAAATAAAGCAGATGTTGATGTTTATTATTCTCTTTATGACTATCTCAAAGGCAGTGATGCAAAAAAAGCTGTTGAATATTTAAAAACAGCTTTTGCACAGAACTATGCAAAAGCTGTTATTGAAGTCGCATCTTTATATTTAGATGGTGTATATATATTCGACGATGTTACGGAAGAATCTTTGCTCAAAAAGATCAATTATGTCATTGAATATGAGCGAAGAAACGATGTTGCCGATGTCGGGAAATGCCTATATTTGCACGGAAGATTCGCAAAAAGCCACGGTGAAGAAACGATAGCAAACGAAGACTTTGAGGCAGCTTTAAAAAGAGGAAACGAAAGAGCAAGACAGGAAATCACACGCAAAAAACGTAACGAAAGGAACTCTTTCCCGTCATTTATCAATAATGAAAATGCGCCTTGTTGCTATGCAAATACCTTTACTGGCAACAATTATACGGTACTTTCTACATTTCCAAGTGAAACCTGGGTTATGTACACCCCGGACAAATCGGACAAAAAAGATTTAATCGAGATTCAGGGAATAGAAGAATTTGTGGAAATGCAGAATAGCTCGGGATTTGGTCATTTGAGACTTGTTTTTCTCCTGATGAGCGAGGATGAAGAAAAGAACCTTAACGAGTGCCTGATTCTTCTGGACAAACTGTTCAACATTGTTCTGGACAAATTAGAAGACAAAAAATGGAAAATCATTGATGCCATTGATATTTTTGTTAGTGCGAAATACGAAACAGCCTCCATGCTGATTGACGCTAACATCAGTGATATGGGTTCCGATATCTACTTCAAGGTGCATATTACGGACGAGGACAGAGACACTGTTCACAAGCTGCTTTGCGAGGCTCCGCTTTACCTTCCCGCATTAAAGAAAGGCAACAACGAAACAGACGTAGTGCTTTTCGGCAGCTCGGAAATGAATTTTAACTTCATAAAAGAAAGCATCGCCTGTGCATACCTTGAGCCATTCCATACAATAAAAATAACCCTGCTGGGGGAAAACGCCGATGCTCTTGAAAACAGGTTACATCAGGAGTGTCCCGGTATATACAATGACAATCCACATATTTCTTGCATAAGACCTGAGTTTATTCAATGCAGCATAAAAGAAACAGACTTCCCGAATTATCTCTATGGTAGTATTTGCGACCGGGTGCTCAGCGGAGAATGTGAGGACGACCTTGAGACAAGGATTGTTAATGCGCTCTGTGACGCAAATTACTTTGTGGTGGATTACGCTGATGATCTTGAGAATATAAGGTTCTCCGCAGAGCTCAGAACATGGTTGTTAAGGAGCAAAGGCACATTCAAACGAGCTCCGTTTATCGCCGTAAAATGCTCCGACGAACAGAACTCATATCTTGCAAGTCATCTGACTCTTTCCGGACAAGCTTCCGGGAACTCATACTTCAATAAATACGATTTGTTCCCGGTCGGAATCTCGGCACAAACCTATTCTTATGAAAATCTGATTAATCATCCTGTGCTTAATGATTTCGCTCTACGCATTCACAAATCATACTATGGGGATAAAGAGAGAGAGGCAGAAAACGACTTTTACAGCTATTCGTACAATGCCGATTCCTCGCTTTCAACGGCAATAGGACTATGCTATCGTTTCTTTGCAGCGAGTGTATTCTTTAATGATAAGGATAATTATTTGAACTTTGGCTTTTTCAAAACACCTGATATTGAAGCACAGTTTGAAAAAGGGTATAAGGAAAAGCTTGAAGACTTAGCAGCTCTAGAACAATCTCGGTGGAACGGATTTATGTTGAGCCGCGGTTGGGAATCTGCGAACAAAAGCGAAGTGCAGGCTTACAAAGAGCAGTCAACCGGTTGGCAACACAAGCATATCCTTGGAAAGAAACATCCGTTTATCCGAGAATGGAAAGATCTGAATGCTCCTAAATTGACTGAATTGTTAGACATTCTCAAATCCAAGTTTGACTATAATCGTCAACCGCAAGTTACCACCAGAAAGAGTATAGAGGACACAGAAAAATTCTTTAAGGCAGAATCTAAGGAAAAAGAAAAAACACATTAAAAATAGAGCCAGGGAATATCCTTGGCTCCTTGTATTTCGGCATTATAATAAAAATAGCTATATCTGCCGTCCAAATATTGATCGGCAATATTCACAGCCCTTGAATACTCCCCAGACATGTGTACGATATCCATGTATACTGCTATCAATTCGTTATCAAATCCTTTAATCCCGAATTGTGCCTCAGAAAGATTAAATATCCAAAGCAGAAAAGTCACGTTTCCTTCTCTCTGCAAACGGCGCAAGAAATCATTTCTGATGTCCGAGTGCCAAAAGAGATTCAGTAAAGCCGTATGATCCCAAATCGCAGGGAATTGACTCCAAACACGCCAATAAGGATCTAAACTATCAACATGAATGCTTAAAAAGTCTTCAAGTTTGTCATATTTTTCAGAAGCGATATAATATGAGCTGATATGAGTCTTTATGTAGTTCTCAAGTGCCAAATCAAATCTATCCTCTTTTGATGGATGTTCAATATGACTTCTGCAGAAGCGAGCTAACCGCAACGCTCCGGATTTGCAGTCCACATAAAAGTCTCCGCTTTGATTTTTATCACTGAACCAATCTTTTAGCGACTTATGAGAAAAGCCGAGCCAAGACTGATTGTCGGTGTTATATTGATTAACCCAAGAACCAAGTTTATCTATGTGTTTTATTAATGAGTACTGTGAAAAACCAAGCACACTGCGAACTAACTCTTCCGGCATCGTTTCTGAAAGAGTCAACAATTCTATCAAGCCACGCACATCATCAAAAGCAAGTCGATCTGGGTATTTTCTTTCTATAGATAAACGATAAAACGCATTTAATCCCATTGGGAAATGATCAATTTCGGTCATCTTTACAAATCCGTTTTTAATATCGTTTACTAGCATTTCCGTATATAAAAATACGCCATCACTTAACTCGCAGATTTTGTTTAAAATCTCGAGCTTGTTTGATATTTGACGTAGCTCTTCCGCAAGAGTTTTGATTAGATAAGCCAGTATGTCGTTGTATCCGGAAGGCATACTATCTGTAATATCAATGGTCTCACTAGTCTGGAAATACTTCTTTACACTCTTTTCGAGACGGCTGGTGAAAACAAAACGAATCCATCGCGGCATTTTTTCAACACATTTTGAAAAGACTTCTGCCAAAGGATTCTCGCCGTTTGTTTCCGCTTCATCCAATCCATCAACCACGATAATGCCCGTTTCGCGGTTGCCGTCCACCAGATTTGACAGCGGATAGGTCAATAGAAAATCAAACAGAGTCTCTGCATTCATTTCATCAAGATTGATATCAGAATCAAGTTGACGCAACAGTAAACTCCGATAATCTGGTAGTTTGGATGCAAGCCGGAATGCCATCGTTCGGATCAGTCTGTTTGGATTGGTAGTATACTCACGATTCCACTCGCATAAAAAACAGCCGTACACATCAGAATTATAGTGTGAATAATTAACACTGAAAGCACTTTTTCCGGTTCCGGGTCTGCCGTAAAGAATCAGGGCTTTTGTTGATCTGGTATCCTGCCATTCCTCAATATAGTCTTCCAGCCATTTTCTGCCATAAAACTCCTTAGACAGAAGATTATACTCTTTGTCTGAATTTAAATAAGGCAACAGTTTTGCTTTGAGGATGTGTATATCTCCCGTTAGCTCTGCTGATTCGCTAGATTCAATTGCTTTGCACAACTCAGCAAATTTCCCTTTATACCACTGTTCAAAAACAGCTGGCGAGGTGCTTTTAATATCATACCATTCACTCATATCAAGCCATTGAATATCCGCGACTGTCGTCGGTGGCTTGATACGAGTGAATGGCTCTAAAAGAACCGTTTTAATATTAGCGCCTTTAACGCAAACAGCAATTTTTAATTCATCAAGACAGACACCGGGATTTCTTGTGGAATGTTCCGACAAAAAAGCAATGACACTTGAAGCATTCATTACTCCGTTGAGAATATCATCTCGCCAATGATCACCTGCTTTTATTTCACTTGTATCAATCCAAACATGGTGTCCTCGCTGTTCCAAATCCCGTTTGATTCGTTCAACAAGCAAACGATTTTTGTCATGCCCATAACTGAAAAACAACTCAAGCCCGCCATTGGAAACGGCAGACTTTTCGGTTTGAGAGACCTGCTGCTCCGAAAATGTCTTATCACAGTCCTTACAAACAAATATTTTTCTTTTCTTGCTGAAGTAAATATCTTCAGAACCGCAAAATGGGCATTTTTGCATAAATGAGTCTCCTCAAATTGTGACCACCGATATCTTTCCGTTAGCAATCTTAATCATCGTAATCCCCAACAAATTCCAAACCATCAACCGCTCTGACGGAGGCATCGTGTTGGCAGTTAAATGCTTTACAATTATTAAAAAGCGCAGAATGCAAACCGATAGGATTAGAGAGATTCAAGTTTTCAAATATACAATTTTCAAATCTAGCCTCTTGGAAGATGATGGATTCCATATTGCAACTGACAAAAGCGCAATTTTTTATTATTGCTTTTGTGAAATTAAGTCCATTTAAATTTGCTCCAGAAAACAGAACATGGTCCATATCTGCGTTATTAAACAATGCCCTGCTTAAATTTGCATTACAAAACTCAACGTAGTTAATCTTAGATAAAGTCGCATTCGCTTGCGAAAAATTGCTATCACCTAAACTGCAGAATGTGATGAATGCGTATCTCAAGTCGGTTTGAACAAAATCCGAAAGATGGAAACTGCAATTCGCGAGAAAAGCATTTTTCATTGAACTTTCATTAAAAGAGCTTTTATCAGAGCTAATATTAATAAAAGAGGAATTGTCCAACAAGGCGCGTTCAAATTTTGAATTTCCAATTGAGCACTTATGCTGCCAACCATCCTTTGTAGGAGTCCGATCGTTTTCAGTTCCTTCTCTGCCTGTATTCCCGTTGGGTACAGAATCAATAAAACTGTCTAAAACTACTTTTTGATATTCATCTATTTCATTGTTTAAGTAGGTGCTCAGATAAAAAGATGTAGTTTCTTCGCTGTTAGTAAGTTTATCTTCCAGTTCCTTGGTGGCATCTAAGAATAGTGTGTTCAATAAAATTGCGCAATTCCAGTTAGTACCATAAAGTTTGCAATTTATGAATTCTGAGTTGTTGGCTATAGCATTAGAGAAGTTTGCTGACACAAAATATGATTCACAATTTTTCGTATTATTTAAGTTTGAACGAATAAAAGATGCGGCTTCAGCATAAGTGTAGAACATTTTTGATCCACTTAAATCACTGTCTTCAAAAGACGCGTTTTTCATATTTACATGACTGAAATCCATTCCGGACATCTGCGATTGTTTGATAGATGCGTTTTCCAAGGTGGCTAAATCGAAGCGTATTTTTCCATTGCTTTTTTCCCGATCTTTTCTAAGACTATCTTGTTCAATGCCTAACAAAAACATCGACAATTCATCTAACACGATTTTGGGAATAACCGAGGATAAATACTCTGCTATATATTCTTTCGTCAAGGTATAAATCTCATGCATATTTTTAGAAAACTCAAAAGATATACTCTTAAATAAAGACACGCCGCTTTGACGTTTTATGGAGTCTTCTATTGATACCACAGGAAAACTTGAATAACTATTAAAAATCAAGCTACGAATATCTTTGCTTTGACCTGTTGGTTCAATCCATATGATATCGCGAGCTGTGTTTGCTTTATAGTAACGGCTTAAAACTTTATTACCCAGATTATGCCGTTCGCAATATCTCTTGACATGTGAATTGGAAAAAACACTATTTAAAGCCCCACTATAACTGTCCATATTGGGGTCACGGAATACGGCATTTTGAAACTGGCACTGATTGAGTATTGAACCGACAAAATTGACTGCAGTCAAATTAGAATAATTAAAATTTGACCCTGTAAAATCTGTTCCGCTCAGATCTGCCTCACTAAAATTACATGTTGACAAATCACAGTGTTTTATCAGTGCGTTTTCTATTCTGACGCTTTCAAAATTGCTTCCTGCATAGTTGCTGTCAGACAATTCGGAATAATTGAACCATGCATGATCAAAAGTGCTGTTGCCGAAATTCAAATCATTGATCTTTACAAATGAAACGAATCTATCGATGAGCACTCGTAGAGCTATATCCGATAGCAGCATCATTTCGTTAGAGGGCAAAAATCTCTCCCGATCACTAATTGCCTTTTCTTTGTCAATTTTTCCATTTTCCACCAGCCAGTGCCGAATTTCTTCTTCAAGAAAAAGATTGTCTCTGAACTCAATAAGCAAATTGTATACTGTAAAAAATGATTCTATCAACTCTTTGACGGATTGCTTGAAATGGTTTATATACTCAATTCTTGAAGTAAATCCCATTCTGTTAAAACAATCCTCGATTTCTGCGGCTTTATCATCGACCTCAGAGGACGTACGAGGACCTTTCTTTATTTCCTGACAGGACACCTTTATTTGGTATTTAATGTAATCCAAAAAACGTGTTTTATCTCTGATGTCGACATGATGGAACATTCCCATATCCGTAGTTCCAATAACAGAATCACTCTGACAAAACAGCCATTCAAATCCGTATTTCATGCTGTCAAAATGTCTTTCACCTTTGACAATAGACTTATCAATATTATTATTACATATTTTATTGATCATATCTTCCATTATCTGCACGTTTTTGCAGAACTGAATCATGCGAAGTTCCGATCTTACTTGCTGAGGAGAGGCTTCACTGTAAAGACCAAATATTTCTTTATAAGCACTCTGAAAATCATAGCAGAGTTTTGAATACAACTCCAGAAGATCTTCGGGTTCTGGAATAGAATCTCCGTTGTATAGTTCATTGATATATGAAAACACATCGGCATTTGTTTCACGACTCGTCCCAGCTTGAACCAATTTCTGATAATGAGATAGAGCTTTTAGATTATCACTTTCCATTTTATTATGAAGAGTGTATAAGTTGTCTTCTTTGTAATAGCCGTATCCCTTACGGCTGATATTGTCTATACTTTCTTCAAGCCGCTTTAAGGTGTTTTCAAATGTCTCCATATTAATTTCGGGGTCAGCCATTTTAATTATCTCCTTTGCTTATAATGAAATTTGGGTCTGTTATTATTCTTTGAGGGCTTTTTGACAAAAAAGCCTGTTGTACTTTCCATGGAAGACTAACAGTATTGTTTTGACAGCAAGTACATTTTGGACCAAGTTTCATGAAATCATTGTTAGCTGCATCGAATGTTGTATCGTACATATATTGACTTATGGTGTCAAACAATTCATAAACCATCCTTATTGGAGGCGCGTTTAAGTTTTCCAGATCTGTATTCGGCAGTGGTCGAAAAACAGAAAGCATAGGCTCTATTCCCTTGTCCACTAGCCCTTTTGTTCCGGTGAGCATATCATGATATGGCTCAAGACCAACAATTACCATACTTCTTACGGCTTTATATGCATAGCGAGGGGCATAAGTGTCCAAAAGACTAAGGGCTTCAGTTAATCGGTGGATATATATGTCCACCGAAATATTCCCTTTCCCCGGCATATATTTTTTCCTGCATTTTTTGTTAAAAATCTCTATATTATACGCATACTCATATACGCCGCATTTTATCATCTCTATGACGGTATCTTTGGATAGAGGAAGAGTCATCGCATAAACAGGCATATGATATTGTCCTAAGACTTGAGCAAATTCAATTAGCTTTTTAGATGTTTCTATGCCATGTCCCGATGAGTTAAACTCCAACGACTGACCTCCCAATAGAAAATGCCGCAAAGTTATTGGTCGATCTTTTTGATGAGATTTTTCATATTCTGCATCTGTTTTGAGCTTTTCATCAATGTATTTTTGAACTGTTTCGGCAACATCACGGGTATTTATTTCTTGTTCCTCATCAAAAGGTCTAATATTGCAAAATTTGCAAGACTTGTTATTGAGTTTAAAACAACACCGGTTGGTGGTATGAACTCTTAGTCTATCTGTGGAAAGATATGCAATCTCAGAAACTTTGTGTTTCCCATTTCCTACAGTATCCTCTTGAAATTTGTCTTGTTCAAAAAGTTTGACATTTTCCAAAATAATATCATCATAATAACTTATGACAAATTGGTTCCCATCCTTTCGGAGCTCAAAAGGAGAGTATTCAACAAATTTAATGTTGGTAGGTGAGTTGATTACCATGTCCTCAACCAACAAGTCTATGGCATTATTTGTTGCCTCACGAATTTTTATTTCTATACTGTCGGATAGCTTGATCCCCTGAATCATTAAACTGAGTTTTAAAGCAAGTTTATCACCCTGGCGGATTTTTTCAACCAGCCATTTGTCCGGAGTCGATATGTTTTCGTGAATCCAAATACCGCCATCCTCATTTATGCTGCATATATTCTTGTTAAAAACTATTCGATAAAGGTAAGCTTCTGCAACGTTTCCGTTGTAATGCCCGTTGTAGCCATCTTTTTGAACACAAACGTTGTCCTTGTCTTTTGCGATGTTATAAATGTGCTCATCATGGCAAGAAACGCCTTCATAACTATAAGCATAATTACTATAACAAACATTTAGCAAACTGTTGCAACTCACAACATCAAAAACTGGGTTATCACAAGGAATATCTCCATCTTTAAACGCATCTATGTTCATTTCCTGAACGGTTTCTTTGTGTTGAGCAAGCAATTGTTTGTTGATTAACTCAGTTGATGCCTGAAATCTTCCATTAATTTCCATAAGAAAGACTTTGTCTCCGGTAATGATTGCATCAATCCCACACACACCCCTGTAGCCCTTTTGATGGAGCTCTTTAGCAACCATTTCTACTAATTGTTCAAACCTTTTACGCAAATCATCGGAGATATCCTTAAAAGAGATAAAGTCTGCTCCTTTGTACAACAACTTGTGCTCTGAATCTACTTTTTTTATCAATTGAATCGAACCGGGAAGTAAAACGATACGATTATTGTATATGACCACATGGCAATTAACCGGGATATTATGTCTATAATAAAGAGATACAAGGTACTCAGAATTTCTGTCAAGAGCCGATAATACAACATTTTCATTATCTTTTGTAAGAATAAATGTGCCATCGCCACCAGACGCGACGGGTGCCTGAACGATAAATTCAGGCCACTCATCCGAATTTCCCGATTGAGAGCCTAATTCACCATTTTTATACTTTTTTAATAAGTCGTCATATTGACAATCATATCGAGTGCAAACACAAACCGGAATCAGGGGGGGGTCAATGTCCCCCCAGTTTATGTCTTTGACCAGCTCTCTGAAGGTTTTCTTATTGTTGACAGTATCCATCAACTCCTTGTTGTTTAGACATAGAAATCGTTCCGGGCCAAATTTGTCGGCCAGTTTCAGACGATGAACAGTCGAGGGATTATAGAAAAGAAACCGAGCTTTATTGTTTCTATTGCAAATACGATCAATGGACTCAATTATGAAATTGTCCTGACTTATATCTTTGGGATCATTATGATCTACGCGGTTACCTTTTGAGGATGAGCACATTACAAGATTTTGGTCATCCTCAATATCGCTGAAAAATGATATACTCCCTGCGAATCCGCTTTCGCCGAGATCAGGCATATCGCTCTTTCTCGTTCCAACCCAGTAAACATTTTCTAGGGATGGGTGAATAATTTCTGATGGAGCATTTATTGATTTCTTTATGTCGTTGTAGAAAGGTTCATCTGCACTGCCTTTGTAAATAATGGCAGGAAGATCACTCTGCTTAAAATTATTAATAAATAATCTTCTTGCGGTGTCTTCTAAGGATCTTTTATAATCATCTCCATTGTGGTTGTGATCGCTGCAAACACAAATAACTTTTATGCCTTCTTGGAAAGCATAAAATAATTCAAAATATGCATAGTCATCGTTTTGTGTTTTGTTTTTAACGGCAGCATCCATGCGCTCAACAGAATATTTGGAAAGGAAGCAAATAAGGGTGTCGCAAGATTTAAGATTCTTAATGATTTCTTCTTTAAGCGGTTTGTCTTTATAAAAATCTTCCTTGTCCAAAATGCAATTATGATCTCTTTTTAACTCATCATATAAATGGTTTGCTGTCGGTCTGTTGTCATCATTCCATCTATAACTGATAAAAATATTCGCCATACTCAGGCACCTTCCTCGCTTATCAAACAAGTTAATGTGCGTAACTTGTTAACTTATTGATTAAAATAAGCCTAATATATCAATCTGTAATATTCTCATCCCCAGTAGTCTTTTGATTTGGATGTATTGAGTATCCCATCTTAATTATAAGTTTCACCGTTTCCATAGCTGTATTTCTGTCGAATATTTTTTCACTTTCCGGCAAATCACCATACGGGACCAAACAAGGCGTTTCTTTTTTTGCGTCATCTCTTACAGGACCATAAGTCCAACCTTGCTCGATTCTCCCAACCGCCCACACATCGTGCACATTCTGAGCTATCGCTTCTGTAAGAGCCAGAAGTTCCTGCGGAAGGGTAACGTCACTTGTATCAATAGGATTTGGCTTGTAATTCATAAATGTCATCCTTTCTATTATCTTTAGATTAGTTGTTTTTTGCGATACTCAATAAAACATTGCCTATATTTGAAATGTCATTTTTCTCGAAAACAGTATGAATGCCGACTCGATTACCAATTTCAATCATTTTCTCATTATCTTCCATATGTTTTTGAATTCCAAGAGTATCCGCCACAATTACAGGAATGGAATTTAGTCCATAATCACTGTCTAACCGGCTGAGCTTGTTGTAATAATCCTGGATCAAGTTGATTTGTGCCTTTGCTTCTATTATCAGAACCGAATATCCCACTGTTGCTATGATGTCTATTTCGTTTTCCGTTTCATTATCTCCCCAATAAATCTCCACTGAGTTGGCAACATCATCGCATTTCCCGGTTTCCAGCAATTTGTAGTATATGTATAACTCCAAAACGCGTCCAGCTGCAATCAGGAGCTCCTTTATCTGGTGTGTGCAATATACAAAAGAAAATGGTTTGTTTTCGTCGCTGATAACAAGATTTCTGATATAGCCTTTTCTGTTGATTTCTTCAAGAATTGGCTTAATGTCAGAAAAATCTGCATTCATAGAATCTAATGCCTTTTTTACAGTTCCTGGATTAATTGCGCCTGTTTTTAATGAATCATAATAAAGATACGCTTTGCCTTTATAGGCAAGAATGTTTATGCTGTTTGGATCATATAATTTGTATGTTTCGCAAAGTAAACTAAGCACGACCTTGTGAAACTCTTCTGGAGCGTTGATCATTAAAAGGTAAGAGCTGTTAGAATATAAATCTGCATTGTAGGAGATAGATTCGTTTGCGATCTTAGCTTGCTTGCAAAGTTTCTTTAATGAATCGATACAACTTTTTTCAACGAGATAAGATTTCTTAACATTTGCTCCGCTACCAATCCTTAATTCCAATTTAGTGGCGTCATTATGATCACCCAATACTTTGCAAAGCGCCTTCCAGCATTTTTCTGAACCGAATTTTTTTTCAGGTCCAATCTTCCCTCTGTAGAGTTCCCAAAAATTCTTATAATCTTTTTGCATATCTGGAAAGCTATAATCATCAATGGAACTTTTGAATTCGAATATGTCGCTTATTTTCAAGAATGGAGCAAAAAAAATATATCTTATCTCATTACAGTTGGTGGTAACAAACTTGTTGGTGGAATGATTGTATTTGAAGTTGGATTTGCAGCAGTATTCATATCTTTCAATTATGGATGATGATCTTGTACGATTAAATTCAAAAATTTGAAGATGTCGCTTCTGTGAATACTCTACAAATTCCTCTTCGTTCTTGATGATTTCGACTGAATGAATACGGTTAGAAACGCCGATAATTGCGCTTGTTTCTTGCTCTGATAAGGAATAGCTTGTTAAGAGGCAAATATTTATTACCGCTCTCAAGTGATGAGAGTCCATGCTTTTTATGGCATACTCAAGTATCTTTATCAAATTATTTAAATCGCTTTTTTCAAATTCGCATATGTATGAGATTCTAGAAGGATTGATAAGCAAAGCCGATTCAACAATACGAAAAGCCGCCGTGTTGACTGATGGCTTATTATTCATTAAATCGATAGGTATTCCGATGTGCAGATTTGACTTGTATGTAAGAATAAATGGGATTTTCTTGACTAAGTCAACATCATATTGTTTGTAATCAATATACTTTTCGCTTTCCAGTATTGCGCTGAAAGAGGCGGCGAGAGCATTTATCCGCTTGCGGACTATTTTTGCCTGATTCACCGGAACATTATTTAACTCCTTGGTTAAAGCAGAATAATAGTGGTCATAAAGCGCAGTTTTAGCGCTGTTTCCGGCATTGATTTCCTGAAGACAGATATAATATTTGTCAAACGCGTTTTTTGCTTTTATGTTGCTTTCAAGCAGATTGTTTATTGTATCGATATCGGACTGGAGTATGATATTATCGCATTTTCTTTTGTTGGCAAGTTTAGTGTATTCTCGATGCAAGAGTACAGAAACTCTGTCCAATTCATCTAATGATTCCAAATCCTTTTTTGAAGGATTGTCCCATTTTTCGTGGTTTTTTCTTTTCCATTCATCACTGTTCAGAACTTGAATCCCAGTTCCTCGCACCAAACAAGGGTGATAACCGTTTGCTTTGCTTTCTTTTCCGCTGATATATTTATCCATCGATTCAGCAGTTTTAAAACCACGGCATATCATGTTTACATTCCAGCGTTTGTGCTCGTTAGCAACCATACACTCGACGACCCTTTTGTCAGAGGGATTTTTTGAGTTGATTAAACGGTCAACTTTTTCAGGAGCATCCGCATCAAAGCAATCAATGCCGATACTCGCAAGTTTGTATTTAAGAGAAATAACATAGCTCAGACAAGCAACATAATTAAAATTGGATAAAAACTGCCGTTGGAGTTTTCGCATATCAAGCAGTTTCGAGTTGTTCCACACTAAATGACAGTTAAAAGCCAATGACTTCAGCGTTTTGTAGTCTTTATGACTCTCTATGGAATCATCTCTATGAACATAGTTAATATCGGCGTTAGTATTGATGATTTCGGATACGCAGTTTATAACGAAATTGTCGTCTAGTAAATCTCTGCAATCCACGCATACTTTTGCAATTTCTGAATTCAAATCGTCGTTATCCGATCCGATAAACAAATATGCGTACTTACATCCATCGTCATTCAGCAATATCTTCGATATTTCATCCTCGATGTTTCCGAATGCAATAGTGTTAAATGACAGTGCACCATAATCATCATTTACAACTTCATCATCCACACTAAAGAATTTGCGAAATGCAGGCCTGGATTCCAGGTATTTTTTCTTTGCATCGACGTCATTTGAAAAAACAGTAATATGAAGTTTATATCCACTAACCTGTGCCATTTCAAATGCGAAATCAACAAATCTTTCCGCGATATTTGAAAATCCGAGGACGAGGATATTAACCTTGTTTTGGTTTATGTAGTTATACAGAGGAAAACAATATAATAGCTTTTGGATTACGCCTGTATGGTCTTTTTTATTACTATTCATTTTTGATAAGCTCCAATTCAAATTTCCCGCAATTATCAATGATCATTACTTGAAATATCATTGTCTGGATAATACTCAATAATCTCTCCGAAATCCGTTTTAAGCACTTCGCAAATTCTCTCTAAAACCTGCATAGTGATTTCTTGATCTTTTTTCATTCTTGTTAATGTGTTTGGAGCAATATCAGCCTGTTTTCGCAATTCAGCAGCAGTTATTTTTTTGTCAATCAGTAATTTCCATAACTTGTTATATGATATAGCCATGATGTCCTCCTCTCTTTTTGTAAAGAGCAAACATTTAACATATTATACACCTTATAACTCTTTCCTGTCAAGTAACTAATCGCAACAGGTTGCGATTAGTTATACTCCGGATGATAATAATTATTTATAATTTGATGTGATAAATTAACATGTCTTGGTTGCACTTTACATCGTCAGGGGGGGAGTGTTGCCAAAGTGACAATGTTATTAAAACACTCCTGTAAAAAATCGTTATAATACCTGAAATTATAAAACCAGTAAGATTAGCATGGACAAATAGACAAAATCTCATGAGTAAAGAATTATATGAACTATTTATGGTGTGCCAAATCTGGCGCATCTTTTTCATCGTTCCTGAAAAGCCTCTGAAAAGCCTCCTTAACGTTTACAAACAAGAATCAGTTGAATAATCGGAAACAAAATGATATAATTAAACAATAAGTAAAGTTGGACATCAGAATGCTTTATCCCACGGAGGAAGAATATGTTTATTGTTTTGTTTGGATTGATAGGAGCAGTCAGCGATACTACGCGAAATTACTTAGAAACCAGTGGTTTTACTCGACTTCAAAAGACATATTATTCAACCTCTGAAGAGGACAAAAGGACTCTAAGGGAAGGTGGGTACCGTCTCGCTTCATGCCGTGAAGAGATTTTTGCCAACTGCGATTACTATTATACAATTAATCAAAGGTTGAATGGGTTCAATAGAAGGGATTTTGATGCTGCAGTACAGGGAACAAGTAGCATGTACATTACATTTACTAGTCTTGATATTGATTTTTTAATAAAGCTAAAACACGATTATGGCAGTTATGTAACTACTGTATATGCTTATATTGATGACTCAACTCTTCAAGATGTTACCAAAAGGTATTCAAGTGAAGGAAAGAAAGAAAGAATAGCAACAAGCAAAGCGATAAAAAGTGTTTACCTCAACAATATCTCTTTATTTGATGCGACCATAATTTATGGCGGAGAGGATTCTGTTTTTGATTTTAAGAGTTTGTACCCTCAATTAAGTGATATCATTGAAAAAGCGAAAACGAATGAAGTATTATTAAATTCTCAAAGAAAAGTTCAGCTACCGTACGTAGGCTCAGACGATTATATTTTTATCAGTTATTCACATCAGGATAAAAAAGTCGTTGAAGATAAGCTTCATATCCTTCAGCGAAACGGCTTCAGAGTATGGTATGACAGCGGTATTCGTGGTGGTCAAGATTGGAAAAAAGTTCTACGAGAAAAGATAAGATCTTGTACCGATTTTGTCATTTTCAGTTCTAGAAATTCTGTACAATCCGAGGATGTTAAAATCGAGATTATCACGGCAGACATTTATGAAAAGAAAATAATTAATATAGTTTTGGATGATAAATCTCGATTTGACGGAACAATTGAAAGCATTCTTCATAATCTCCACGCAATAGACGGCAGGTCCAAATCATTTGAGAACGAGATAGTTTCTTCATTGTCAGCCTCCACAAGGGAGACTGTTGATAATTGATATGTATAATAATCCGTGGTGCGCCAAATCGGTCGCACCTTTTTTATTGTTTTGCCGAAAGCGGTTGAAAGATAGCGGATAAGATGATATAATAATGAATTATAATATCGTAATCGTCAACCCAATCATATGTGCTGCGGTTGCAGTTCTGATCTAACAGGAGAAATGTATTATGGCGAAGAAATCTGCGGACAAGCCCATCAACCTTGATAACATTCTTTTCAACTGTCGTGACATATTGCGGGCGGCAAGGAATTCCGGCTCATTTTTTGAGAAGAGAGACATGATGCTCACGCTCGTTTTTCTTCGTTTTATCGGAGAGAAATATGAAGACGGGGTTGAGAAGCTGCGCCAGACTCTGATCGAACAGGGGCTTGACCCTGACGATGAGGACATCCGCGCGGCTTTTTTTGACGACGCGACCTTTGCCGACGGCACATACAGTTTACCGCCCGAAGCAAGATGGAATACGCTGATTAACACCCCCGCGCCGCAGCTCAACGTCGCGCTTGATACCGCTTTGCATTCCATCGCCACCGGCTCAAAGGAGCTCAAGGGTTGCTTTGTGGAGGGAACATTCACCGGTCGGAACCTAGGCGCGAACGATATCAAAAAGCTTGTTGATGAGGTAAATAAAATCAGCCACAAGGCTTTTGGTGAAGAAAAAGACCTGATCGGGCGAGTGTATGAGTATTTTCTCAAGGAATTTGCCGTCAACGCGACGAAGGAAGAGGGCGAATTCTACACGCCGCATGACGTGGTGCAGCTTATCGCGGCAATGATAGAGCCGTTTGACGGGACGCTTTACGATCCCTGCTGCGGTTCGGGCGGCATGTTCATCCAGTCCGCAGATCTGGTGAAGTCAAAGCAGGGTGATATCAGCCGTATCAACGTATACGGGCAGGAGAAGGACGCGGTGACCTACCGCCTTGCGAAGATGAATCTCGCGCTCCGCGGTATCAGCCACAATCTTGGCGAAACAAACGACTCGACCTTTACGCACGATCTGCATAAGGGGTTGTATTTCAATTACATCATGGCGAATCCGCCGTTCAATCTCAAGGGTTGGTATGACGACAACCTGAAAAACGACGCCCGCTGGGCAGATTACATGACGCCGCCCGACAGCAACGCAAACTACGCTTGGATCTTACATATGCTCTCTCATCTGAAAAAGCTTGACGGCGTTGCGGGATTCCTGCTCGCGAACGGCGCATTGAATGACAGCGACACGCTCGCCATTCGTCAGAAGCTGATCGAAAACGATAAGGTCGAAGCGATCATCGTCCTGCCTCGGGAGCTATTTATCACCACGGATATCAGCGTTACCCTTTGGATCCTGAATCAGAACAAAAAAGGCGACAGCTATCACGGCAGAACGCTTCGCAACCGTGAACATGAGATTCTGTTCATGGATATGAGAACGTGGACGGAAAACCCCGTCAAGGGCGAGAACAAAAAGAAAGTCCGCCTGACGACGGAACAGATCGAACGCGCGGCGGAGATCTATCACACCTGGCAGAGCGAAGGAGTCGACGGCGCGAATTACGCAGTGCCGGAGCTTTATCGCAGCGTGGACATTGACGAGATCGAATCAAAGGGCTGGGCGCTGACGCCGAGCAAGTATATCGAGTTCATCGATCACGATCTTGATATAGACTACCCGACGGAGATGGCGCGCATTCAGAATGAGATGCGTGAGCTTATGGCTGCCGAAAAGCAGTCCCAACAGATGCTGGAAGAAGCGTTCAGGGGGATCGGCTATGGCATTGAGTAAGTATAAGCTTGGTGATTTGATCCGACTTGAAGATGAGAGAAATTCGGAAAACAAATACTCATTATCAGATGTAAAAGGTATTTCAATACAGAAAATCTTTATTGAAACAAAAGCAAATATGGAAGGAGTTTCACTGACTCCTTATATTCTAGTGAAACCGGATTTTTTCGCTTATGTTACAGTTACTTCAAGAAACGGTGAAAAGATAACTATTGCCCACAACAAGACAAACGAAACCTATATAGTGTCGTCCTCCTACGTTGTGTTCAGTGTTTCAAGAAAAGACTTGTTAATTTCCGACTATCTGTTTATCTATTTCAACCGCCCGGAATTTGATAGATTTTCAAGGTTTAATTCTTGGGGTTCAGCGAGAGAGACTTTCAGTTGGGAAGATTTATGTGATATAGTTATAGAACTGCCCGATATTGCAACCCAGCAGAAATATGTCAATATCTACAACGCCATAGTCGCTAACCAGCAGTGCTATGAGCGCGGACTGGAGGATTTGAAACTGGTGTGCGACGGGTATATCGAGAATCTTATGTCTCAATGCCCGCACGAGAAGCTTGGGGCGTATATTGAATTGAGTGAAGCAAAGAATGATGATTTGATTTATCCATTGGAGTCGGTTTGCGGAGTATCGATAGAAAAGAAACTGATAGATACCAAAGCCGATATGAGTGGAGTAAACCTTAAACCATATTTGTTACTTCAGCCGGATGAATTTGCTTACGTTACTGTTACTTCCAGAAACGGAGAGAAAATATCGCTTGCTATTAATGATTCGGAAGATACTTTCATATGTTCCTCGTCTTATGTCGTATTCAGAAGCAAGGACAAGAATAAGCTATATCCACACTACCTGATGCTATACTTCTCGCGTCCCGAGTTTAATCGTTACGCTCGATTCTGTTCATGGGGAAGCGCTCGTGAAACGTTCGATTGGTCTGAGATGTGTGAAGTAGAGATATCGATTCCCGACATCACTGTTCAGAAGTCCATAGCCGAGATATATAAGTGTTATACGGAACGAAAAGCAATAGGTGAGAAGCTGAAAGAACAAATCAAATCCATTTGCCCGATACTGATCAAAGGCTCTATCGACGAGGCGAGAGGGGCGTGATTCTATGGCGAAGCTGAAAAACTATAACGGCAGATACTGCGAGTCGGATTTTGAAAACGCCTTTATCGGCTTTTTAGAGGCGGAAGGCTGGAATTACCTTCCCGGCGGCAGTATTCCGCGCGAAAAAAAGAACGACGTGTTGCACCTCGGTGATCTGACGGCATTCCTCGCGAAAATGAATCCGGAGCTGGTGCCGGAGGAAGTCGGACAGATCTCGGACAATATCCGTCTTGTCGGCGCGGAAAGCGATTTCGCGACCCTTCACAAGGTCTATGGATGGATGGTTGACGGCGTTCAGTTCACCCCGCAAAACGGATTGCCGAAAATGATCCCGCTTATTGACTATGAACACCCGGAAAACAACATCTTCCGCGTCGTCAATCAGCTTTCGGTCGAGTATATCAATAACGGCAAAAAAGAAAACCGTCGCCCGGACGTCCTGCTCTATGTCAACGGGCTGCCGCTTTGCGTTATCGAGTTGAAAAATCCCGGAGACGCGAACGCGACGATCTTTGACGCCTGGGAGCAGATCAATATCCGCTACTGGCGCGATATCCCTCATCTTTTGCACTACTGCCCGCTCGCCTGTATTTCGGATGGTGTAAAAACACGGCTCGGCACTGTTCGCACACCGTATGAGCATTTTTACGCCTGGCGGCGTGTCAACGATGAGGATGAAGTCTCGTCTTTGCCGTTCGCAGAGACGGAAGCGATGATTAAAGGCGTATATGCTCCGGCAAGATTTCTTGAAATCTTCCGCGACTATATCTATTTCCGCGATACGATTTACGACGCGGACGAAGTGGAAATCGTCTGCCGTTATCCTCAGTTCTTTTCCTCGAGACTGCTCAAGGCGAGTATCGTCAAGTCATTCGCCGAAAGAAGCGGAAAAGGCGGCACGTATTTCGGCGCGACAGGCTGCGGAAAAACCTACACGATGGCATTTCTTGCCCGTCAGCTTTCGCTGCGCTGCGCAGATGTTCCCGACATCGGTTCGCCGACCATTGTCGTTATCGTTGACCGTGAGGAGCTGCAGACGCAGGGCGCAAAGCTCTTTACAAAAAGCAAAGAGTTTCTGAATCTCGGCGAAGTCGCTATCGTCAAGAACCGCAACAAGCTAAGAGAAGAACTCGGCGCGAGAAAGAGCGGCGGCTTTTATATCTGCACCATTCAGAAATTCTGCGACAGAGAGGACGACAAGATCGGACTTATAAACGACCGCGCGAATATCATCTGTTTTTCAGACGAGGCGCACAGGACGCAGCTTGAGCATTCAAAGAAAATACAGTTCAGCAAAGATGCCGACGAGAATATGAAAGCTATGGTCTCCAAGCCGTACGCGAAGGTTCTCAGAGAAGCGTTCCCGCACGCGACCTTCGTCGGCTTTACAGGCACGCCGATTGCCGAAACCTATCAGACCTTCGGTGATGAGATCGACCGTTATACCATGGATCAGGCTGTTGCCGACGGTATGACCGTTCCGATCAAATACCATCCGAGAATAGCGAAAGTGCTCCTTGACAAGAACAAAGTCAGGGACATTGAAGCCTATTATAAAAAATGCGCCGACGACGGGGCAACAAAGGAAGATATCGAAGCCAGCAAAAGCGCGATGAGCTCTATGGAAGTCATCATCGGTGACCCTGCTCGTCTGGAGCGTCTTGCGGACGATATCCACAATCACTATGTTTCCGCCTGCGATGAAGCCCCCGACAGAGTTCAGAAGGCAATGATCGTCTGTTCGTCAAGACCGATCGCATACGATCTGTTGAAAAAGTTTGAAGAAAAATATCCAGAATGGTTTGAAGTCAAGAAGACGCCCGACGGCGTAATCGCAACGGAAGAGGAGCTGCGGGAGCTTAAGCCCATGCCGTTTATCGCAATGGTGGCGAGCGTCGGCAAAAACGACCCCGAAGAGATGTATAACTATCTCGGAGGTGTCACAAGCGATAAACGTACTGAGGATATGGACGCTGCATTCAAACAGGACAAGTCCAATTTTCGCATCGTTATCGTTGTGGATATGTGGATCACCGGTTTTGACGTGCCGTCGCTGACCTATATGTATAACGACAAGCCGTTGAAGAAACATCTTCTCATTCAGACGATCAGCCGCGTCAACCGGAAATACCCCGGGAAAGAATACGGCATGATCATCGACTACATCGGCATTCGCGACAATATGCGTGAGGCAATGAAAATGTACGGCGGTGACACATCAGTCGCGCCGACAGCCGATGACGTTGAGCAGGCAACGGCCATTTTCCGAGAAGAGCTTGAAATCCTGAAAGCGATGTTCGTCGATTACGATCTGACCTCGTTCCTTGATCCGAAGTGCGACCCGGTCGAACGGTATCGTCTTCTGGCGAAAGCGGCGGAATACGTTTTTGTTTCAACGCAGGTGCTGCAAAGCGTAGGCAAAAGCGGGAAGAGCGCTTCCGTCCCGTTCAAAAAGTATTTCCTTGAAACCGTGAAACGTATGCGGGCGGCTTACGACATTTGCCAACCATCCGGCGAACTTGGCGAAGACGAATCCGCGCTCGCGCAATGCTTTATGGCGATTGCGGGCTTTGTGCGCAAAATGAGCGGCACGAGCGAGATAGACGCCGACGTGATGAACCGCCGTGTTTCAAAGATGGTGGAAGAAGCGCTGAAGTATAACGAGGTCGAAAGCGTACTTGAAGCCGGCGACCAGGAGGATATCTTCAGCCCCGAGTATTTTGAGACGCTGACCGACGTCAAAATGCCTGCCTCAAAGCTTGAACTGCTGATCAAAATGCTCCGCAAACAGATCACGGATTACGGCAAGACAAATCAGTTCGCCGCTAAAAAATTCCAAGAGATGCTTGAAAGAACGATAGAAATTTATCACGAGCGGCGCAAACACCTTTCCGAAGAAGAAGCCGGAGAAACGCAGGAGCAGGCTAGTGAAGACATTATCAGGAGCGCAACGGAACAGGCTTTGGCGATTCTTCGCGAGATGAACGAAAATAAAGAAAGCTTCCGCAAAATTGGTCTGACTTTTGAAGAAAAGGCGTTTTACGATATTCTTATCGCTCTTCGCGACCAGTACAATTTTGAATACGGCGAAGACAAAACCGTTGAAGGAATCGTGGGCAACGACAAGTGCAAAGCCCTCGCAAAAAAGGTCAAAGAGATCATCGACACAAAGTCGTCCTTTGCAGATTGGCTGAATAACCAACGAGTCAGAGATCAGCTTAAACTTGACATAAAAATCTGCCTGGTCAAAAACGGCTACCCACCGCAGTACAGCCCGGAAGTGTTCAGCAAAGTGATGGAGCAGGTTGAGAATTTTGAAGAGAACGGGCAGGAATGAACGAGGACAAGCTACGTTGATTCTGGGATTAAGAGTATGTTTGCGTATTATTTTTTAGATAATGATATTGCACGTGAGAACTATAATCGTGTGTTTATCGGAGTTTCTCATAGAGATCCATATATAGAATTGTCCGTTATGTCTCAAACTGAAATTGGCAAAGTCATACGTGCCGTTCTGACAGATAATCCCGGATTGTTTTGGTTCGAAGGGAAAATATCTGCAAAAAAGATCTCGAAAAATGTCGTTATTGAACCGCATTATTTATATGACGAGTCCTTGATAAAATCGGCTTTGTATGAGATAAATCAAATAGTGAAAAATATTGACAAGGATAAGAGCTTTAGTGATTATGATAAAGCAAAAGCAGCATATGATTGGATCATAGATAATGTCTCATATTCTATGGATAACGGCGGACAGAATATTTACAATGCATTTATCGAAAGAAAAGCTGTTTGCAAGGGGTTGTCAAAAGCTTTTCAGTTCATAATGACCGATTTAGGTGTTTTTTCAACATTAGTTACCGGAACAATAGATGATAATGCGCGTCATATATGGAACGTGGTTGAACTTGAAGGTGAATACTATAATGTTGATATCAGTTTGGCTTACCCGGAGTTCGATAATTTGTTTGTCGAATCTAGCGAATTGAAAAGATACAGAATGTTCCTTAAATCCGACGCAGATTTCACCGGCACTCACATTTGGCTGGATGCCGACAGCCCACGATTGACTTGCAAAAACAGCTATAAGGGGATTCTCGGATGAACATTGTTAAATGCGAAAACGCTCATTTTTATGACAGCGATAGGTATAAAAGATGTCCTCATTGTCTTAGCAATGAAGAACTGTATATGATTCCCAAGAAATACAGGGAATTGGGAAAAATATCGCGTCTCGACAGGGGTTCAACCTGTCGGGTTTATAAGATTGATTCCGATCGTCCTCTTGTGCTTAAGGTAAACGATCTGGGTAAGGATGAAACAAAATACTATAATGCGCTATATGAAGAGCATATCATAGAAGCGGTTAGGTTTTGTCCAAGAGTTGTTGATGTTCTAGAATATGAAATAATAGAAAGCAAAAATGAAAGCAAAACAGTGTTTGTCCTCGAAGACTATTATGAATCCTTGGATAATTATGTCGCTACCGGTGCCTGTGAAATAAAAAATGCTCTGAAAATAGCGATAGATATTTGCGAGGTTGTTATAGAAATAATTGACCGAGAGGTGCTTCATCTTGATTTGAAACCAAAAAACATATTTCTTGATGGGGACAAAAAGATTAGACTTGGCGATTTCGGATCTGCGGTGATGCTGAATGATTTACCAAAAAACCATTCAATGAGGGGCACGCCGGAATACATGGCTCCGGAGGTTTATCAGGAGCATAAATGCAGTGAGCAATCGGAGATATACTCTATTGGATTGATTGTTTACTATTTGCTCAATAATCGCAAGTTGCCTTTTGCCGATGACGTGTTTGTAAAGGAGCAAAAAGAACTTGCGGTTTATAAACGCCTTGCTGGGACAGAGTTACCGCTGTTATCTCTTCATGTACCTTTGAATATTGAGAAAGAAATCAACTCGCTTATAAGTAATGCATGCGCATTTAAAACAAATGACCGCATAAAGAGAGTTGTTGATTTTAAAGCTCGGCTGACTAATATCCTTCAAACGATTGAAGAATCGACTGAATTTGCTTCGATGAACGATCCTATTCAGAAAAAGGTTTTGCCGATTATCTTTATGATCGATACGTCCGGCAGTATGAGTGGTTCCCAAAGCGTCAATCAACCTGTCGCGTCTTCAATTGATCCATTTGATGAAGAGTCTTGGAATGCGGATTCCATTGCCGCTTCATGTATACTTCAACATTCAATGTCCGATATTACAACCGATTTAGGCGATACGGCATCTTCTAATCAGTTAAGTGTTTTTGGAGGAGATTCAGACTGGGATGATGATCCGTGGAGTGTTGACCCAATGGCAACATCCGTGGCAATCACGGGTAGGGGAAACAATGATGCCATAGAAAGAAGACGCAAATTAGCTGAAGCTTTGCTTAACGGACAACCTGTCAAGACGGATTCTGAAGGAAACACACAGATCAATGTTTTTGATAATCCTAAGAGCTCCGAAGGTGACAGCGTTTTAGAAGAGATTAATGGCGTTGATGTTCCTGAAGGAAAACTTGCAGGAGGTATGCCGAATCGTTGTCGTGTTTGCGATAATATGGTTTTTCCCGGAGCACAGTTTTGCCCATACTGCGGGAGCAAAGTCATCATTGAAAAACCTGCCGTACAACTATCTCAAGTGGAGTTTTCCGCTATTGCACCGAAGCATTTGGTGAAAGGCGAATATTCAATTATTGATATCGTAATGTATGAAGAGGAATACAGACATATCGTTGATGAAATACATCGTCAGGCTGATACCGAGACCCAAGAAAAGAAGTCCGGCAAAATGAATATCCCAGTTGAGGCGAATATAAAAGTGATTTTGGATTCGCCGGATATTGAAATTGAGGATAATGAAATGTTTGGAATATGGGAAAGTTCATATCTTGACTTTTCATTCCCGGTTTATCTTCCGGATGATTATAAGAAAAAACAAGTGCTATTTTCAGGCAGGGTTTTTGTGAATGATATTATTGCAACGAAACTATCCTTTGTCGTCAGATGTTCTTCACTTTTTGAACAAAAACTTACTGTAAAAAGAGAAGATGTACTGAGCGCTTTTATTTCTTATGCCAGCCAAGATAGAAGACGTGTTGCAACAATAGTTCAGGGAATGCAAAGGGCAAGACCCGATATGGATTTATTTTTTGATGTTGAAAGCCTGCGAACCGGAGATGATTGGGAGAAAACATTGTATAAAGAAATCGAAAATCGAGATATTCTTTATCTATGCTGGTCTCATTTTGCAAAGGACTCCGAATGGGTTGACAGAGAATGGAGACATGCATTTGCACAAAAGGGTGTTGATGGCATTGAACCCCTGCCCATAGAATTGCCGGAAGAATGTCCGCCACCACAAGAATTAAGTGGGAAACACTGGAATGATAAGTTGCTTTATCTGATTGATCACTCAAATGGAAATGTGAATGAAAAAATCCACCCCGGAACCGAGTGGGATTGGGATGATGGTGGATGGGAATAGAAATGTCTGTTACTTGATGAAGCATATAAGACAATTGAGAGAAATGCTTATTTAATATGAAATGAATGTTCATTGGAAGTTATGCGATTCCTTAAAACCGAGGTAATACGGAATGAATGACAATATAAGAAAAAATGTAGCGCAAGAACAAGTTTCTAATGTGAAAAATGAAATAATAGATACATTTCCAGAATTATCTGACCTTATTTGCAATATTCCAGTCTACGTGTTGTCAGGACAAAACAAAGTTATGTATCGAAATCGGATCGCAGAAGAAATAGGAGCCGATGTGTGAACTGCGGTAACGGATACTGCAGCTGAGGTATTGGTCGGAAAAACCAATTTTGCAATCATAATGTATTATACAAGAATACCAGAGTATCTGTTTAAGCATTTTCTTTTTCATGAGTTTGGACATATAGCTTTGATTGCGAATTGCAAAGACTTGTATAATAAGGCGCAAATGGATATTGCGCAGGATCTTGATACGTATTTGAGAAGTGGAGCTTCCCTGTGGAGTGAACTTGTTGCTGAAACTTTTGCATACAGAGTAGAGCAGAACGGGTTTTCCCCATATAGAGGTTTCTCTGAGTTGCAGGCAGAAAGTTTAATGGATGAAGCGGTTACTACTGATGTATTTGAACCATATCCGTTTGCTTTTTATCTTGCCATGTTCTTTGAAGATCCTGAAATTTTGTATTACCGTGATAAATATCCAAATGCCACTATCGGTGCGAATCATTGTGACGATGAGATAATGCCTATCATCGAAAACACCTTGAATATTGTTGCCCCACTGCTTGATAAAGATGATGTTTGGAATATCCGAGAAGAAGAACTTGTTTCTGTTGGCAAATGCGTAAATGAATTGTGGGACTATTGTTGGCATAAGAAAGAGGTAAGTTTATTTGAACGTATCTCTGATTATCTGAATGGTTAGAAAACTTAATAAAAGTAATTGGGTCGCTTTTTGTCTGAACATCTTTATAACTATGTCATGAGGCTTTAGAAACGGAGGAGTTTCATAATGGGACAATACAAATATAAAGCATTTATTAGTTATAGACATGAGCCGTTTGACAAACAAGTGGCTGAAAAATTGAGGAAGTTGCTTGAGGTGTATCACCCGGATAAGAATCTCAAAAAATCAGATGACAAAATAAATATTTTCAGAGATGAGGATGAGCGCCCCCTGAGTAATGATCTCAATCAAGACATAAAAGAGGCACTTATGGACTCGGAGTTTTTGATTGTCATTTGTTCTCCAGCGTTAAAGGATTCAAAGTGGTGTACAGAGGAAGTGAGATATTTTAAAGAGTTGCACAACGGCAGCACTTCCAATATTATTACAGTCCTGATTTCAGGAACCCCTCAAGAATCTTTTATAAGGGAATTACGGTATTCAATTGTAAATGGGGAAGAAATCGAGGTTGAACCTTTAGCCGCCAATATAGTAGCGGATTCTGAAAAGGAGTCGTTTCGGAAGCTAAAAAAAGAATACATAAGAATCCTTGCCCAGTTTTATAACGTAGGGTTTGATACTCTGTATCAGCGGGAAAAACGCAGAAAGAGAAACAGAAATTGTAAATTTGGGGTTGCTTTTTTTACCATAGCTATAGTCGCGATTGTTTCTGTAATCGCTGTTATCTCCATGACGCGAAGTCCATTCAAAGTTGATATAGAATCAAGAATATCTGGAGAAAAGAGTTGGTGTGAAAATGAAACTGTTCAGATTGGAGATACGATTCAATATCAGATAACTTTTGTTAACAGCCGAGGAGTTGTTGGAAAACTTTTGGAAAAATTTGCGGGTAATAATAATCTGAATATCGTTTCCGAGGATATAATGATAAGAGCTGTTCTACCTACAAATATGGAGTATATTAAAGGAAGTACGGTTTTATATAATTCAAATTATCAGGACGGGATAACGCTCCAAGAAGATGATATTGTTTCGGATGGTATTAACGTAGGCGATTATTTGATAAACGCTAATTCGTATGTTAGGTTCTCTTGTAGGGTTGTGGATTTCAGCCTGTGTGAAGGAAAGAATGAGTTGGTAACGTGGGCAACTGCTACAGTATGGCCAGACTCTACGTCAAACGATTCCGAGAAAGAAGAATCGATACATTTGAAAGACAGCGTTAGCGTTTTTGTTGATAAGGTCAAGTAGGTTTTGCGCTATGAGTCCGACAACTGGATATCAATCAGTATTACCCTGTTCGTAACGCCGAACCTGCTGGAGGAGTCAAATTGAGAATCGAATTTCGTGGTGGGGGAAGAATATCCGAAGCGAAAAGGAAATTGAATAAAACGGGTATGCCAAGGAGAGAAAACTACAATGAATGAGAAAAGTTTTGATTTGTTTCAAAAAGATCAAATGTACGAGGGAACAGAACCATATGTTTTTATTAGTTATTCTCATCAAGATGTCTCAGACATGCTTGAAATAACACGATTATTTAAAAGAAAAAACATAAGGTTCTGGTATGATAACGGTCTACACTCAGGTGATGATTGGAATTTAGCTATTGCCGAGCATTTAGAAAAAGCCGCTGTTTGTCTCCTCCTTTTGTCGAGTACTGCAGCATCCTCTTTTTATGTGAAAAACGAGTTGAATTTTGCGATTAATCACCGTATACCAATCCATACCCTTTTGCTCGAGAACTTCAAACTTCCAATCGATGTTGAGATGATGCTCGGTAGAATCCAGATGATTGAAAAAAACATAGGGTATGAACTGCGTTTGATAGAAGCTCTTCCGAGTGAGTTGTACATTTTAGCGGGTTTGAAAGTAAACAATGAGGAACGGTTTGTCAATCATCCGCTTTTCACAATTGATGCAGAAGTGCTTAATAAACAAGGTACGGTTTCTTTTTTAGGGCATCATAGGACGTTAGGATATGAAGTGCTTGTGCAGGAAGACAATATTTCCAATGCAAATGAGACTGCTCTGCAAGAACAGATTCGGATTGCTGGTCGAATATCTCACCCACTCTTCCCAAAGATTTATGATATTGTCATTCAGGGCGATTCTATGCTGACATACCAAGCGTATAGAAAAGAAAAGTTTTTGGATGGCTTTCTTACTACGCGCAATCTGAAAGAAACAGAAATACTGTCATGGATGGAAACGGTTATTGATGCGATGGATTATCTGTTCTCACTTAACCTTGGTTTAAGAGATTTTTCGCGTGGAAGTATGGTGGTTTGTGATGATGAACACATCGGAATGTTTCGGCTACAGAATACGTATTATGGTCTTGTGAAGCTACAGCAGGAAAACAAACAATATTATTTTGAGAATGAAGTGCAAGAAATAGGAGTGTTGTTATACCAGTTATGCACGCGTGAAATACCGGTTTTACCTTTTCGTATGATTAAGAATAGTGAGTATTCTATGCGGTTTATTGATATTGTGAATCTGGTTGTCCAAAAGTGCTCAAAAGAAAATCACAGAATACAATATAATAGTTTTAATGAAATGAAAAAGGATCTAAAGCTTAAGCGGCTTAGTATAAGTGACATCAGATTTCTTAGGTTACGTCAATCGAAATTGAAAAGGTATGAAGAAACCAAGGCTGCAAATCTGGAAAAGGCTTTTACGAGCAACGAGGTTGTTGTGCGGAAAAATAGTCTTGAAGAAGAGTTTGGACTTGATTCTACTGTCGTATTGCGAGACCACCCATCTTCAGGAACACCGGTAATTGAGTTGCTTATTTGCTCTACTGGGCAAGTCTTAGAATTCACCAAAGACGTGGTTTTGATCGGGCGTTCATCAGAATGTGATATGATACTGAAACAGCCAACCGTGAGTAGGATTCATAGCAAGTTGTCAATAGACGCAAGTGGGAACTATTATGTAGAAGATATGAATACCGCCAACGGTACCCATATAACAGAAATGGGTAAGAGTATAAGAATTGCTCCAGGACAGAAGGCTCAAATCAGTAAAGGAGATATTATAACTGTGGGAAATATAAAAATTCAAATTCGATAAACCATCTTGAATGAGCATATCTTTTAGCCTCTTTTTATTCGGATTTGTTCACTTCTCGGCAAAAAACATTAAAATCATATAGTAACAACTATGATGGAGTTATAGGCTTTCATAAAGAACGTTCTGTTATTCGCTGTAAGTCCGGTTACTATAATGAATGCCATGGAATGGTAAAAAAGCTCTTCTCTTAGACAAGAAAAAAGAATAATCGAAAATTAGAAATAAATAGGGACACATTTTATGGATGTAAAAGCAAAACTCCGCCCGTTTTATGTGGCAAAGATGCTCTATGAGCAGACAGACGAAAATCATTATCTGACTATAGCGCAGATAATGGATCAGCTTGAACGCGATTATGATATATACACTTCACGCGGCACGGTCGGCGATGACATCAAGGCTTTGCAACTGCTTGGCGTTGAAATCAATGTTGAGCCTTCAACGCAAAACCGGTATTATCTGCTCGGCAGACGGTTCGATCTTCCGGAGCTGAAAACGCTGATCGACGCTGTTGAATCCGCACGGTTTATTCCAAAGAAAAAGAGCTCAGCGCTTGTGAATAAGCTCGGTACTCTGACGAGCCGTCAAAACGCGGCTTCGATTGTCCGTAATGTAGATGTCGAGAACAGAATCAAAGCTGACAATGAGAAAATCTATTACATTATGGAAGCTTTGAACGACGCGATCAACGCCGGGAAAAAGGTGTCGTTCCAGTATTTCTCATATAATACAAGTAAACGAAAAAAGCCCAAGCATAGTGGATATGTCTATGTCTTCAGCCCGTACAAGCTGATTTGGAACGGCGATTACTATTACGCCGTCGGCTATTCCGAAAAGCATGAGGGAATAGGTAACTTCAGGATTGATCGAATTATCAAACAGCCGGATATTCTTGAAGAAGACGCCGTTAAGTCGCCGAAAGGTTTCAATCTGAATACATACCTAAACGCCATGTTCCGTATGTACGGCGGAGAGAAAAGAGAAGTGGCGCTCGTCTGCGACGACTGCGTTATGGATGCGCTGATCGACAAATTCAGCAAAAGCATTCCCGTCAAAACAAACGGTAACGGAACCTTCAATACCACCGTCAACACAACCATAGGCAGTGTGTTCTACGGTTGGATATTCGGCTTCGGCGGGAAAGTCAGAATTGAAGCACCGGAAGATATACGGGATAAGTACAAAGAACTGGTTCTAAACGAGGCGGAACGAGTCAAGTAATCATTCGATGCTATCTAAGAGCTTCCGGATTTTCAGATAAAACGGCGCTGTAAGCTGTCAAAAATATCAAAAACACAGGCAAAAATTTGTTCAAGTATACAAAAAGTGAAAAATGTACCTTTGAGGTGTGGCGTATTGGTCACACCTCATTTTTAAGCTATTGACATTGAAAAAAATTCATATATAATGGGTATATGGAAACGGGCTGCTTCCGATAGAAAGGAGTGCTGTTATGCGTAGCAAAGATCCGAAAACGATGGAAAAGATCATAGAATTTGTCCAGTCTTTCCGACGAGAGTTCGACCGGTCTCCTTCAACAACTGAAATATCAGGCGTGGCCGGTATCGCAAGAGGAACGGTATATAAATATCTTGTTGCCATGCGTGACAGGGGAATGATTGATTACGATGGAAAGAATATCGTGACGAGGCTGTCGGAGCTTATCAATCACGATATAAACAATACTCCGATTTTAGGTCACGTCGTATGCGGCGATCCCAACGAGGAAGAAGAAAACGTACTTGAATTCGTTGATCTTCCCGTCAGCATTTTCGGATCGGGTGATTTATTCATTTTGCAAGCATACGGTGATTCAGTGAACTTAGCCGGAATCGACGACGGGGACTATGTGGTTGTCCGTAAACAGAACAAGGCGAAAAACGGCGATCTTGTTATAGCTCTCATAGACAACGAAAACAACCTGAAACGGTTCTCTTACGATCCGAAGAAACGAATCGTCACTCTCACGCCTGAAAGCAGCAATCCTGCGTATGAGCCGAAACAGTATAAACAGGTTCAAATACAGGGTGTCGTGACGCATATCATTAAAAAGGCGAGATAAGCCGAACTTTTAGAAAGCTGCTGTTATCACCACATATAAAAACATTAAGAAGGTCAGAGGTGAAGTAATTGAAAAACTATATAGGAATGCCGAGGAACGAGATCCGGGAATTGACCGAGACGATCCTTTCGGACTTTTATAAAGGACAAGACCTGTCCGATATAGAACAGGTGGACATCTCATATCTCGCTCATTGTCTGAATATGGGTATCGCTTTTGCCCATTTTGCCGAACCCGATATGAACAAGCTCGGTTTTCTGAGCGACGGAGTTAAATATCTTCGCGTTCTCGAAAACGGGAAAGTGGTAAGGAGAAGATACAGAAAAAACACTATCGTCCTTGACGAATATCTTACCCGCCCCGGGAACGAGGCGAAGGAGAGATACACGATAGGTCATGAGATCGGACATCATCTGCTGACGCTTTACGGCTACGCGCCGGCAGAAGCGGCTTTCAGCAACAGCTTTGATAAAGAAAGAGAGTGTTCGTATGAAGAGCTGAGAGATATTCTGAAGCTGAATGAGTCGCAGGCAAATGAGGTCGGTTCATATCTTCTCATGCCGGCGTTCCTTGTGGACAGATACGTCAAGGAACAGTTCGGCGGAGGGTTGATCCCCGTATACGGCAGGTATATGATGCACCTCGACTCGAAAATGAAGATAAAACGGATCGCCGAGAAGCAGGGGGTATCGTTCGGCGCATTGCGTATCCAACTTGAGAAGCTGAACTATCTGGAGCAGCACGACGCCTCCGAATTTATCGAGGGGGTAGCAAATTGATCGTGCAGTTAGCGGAACCGAAATACAAGACGCCGCAGTATTACAGGGCGATTGCCGACGGTTGTTTAACCGTCGAGCCCGATATTGACATAATCATCGTAAAAGATTTGAAATGTCCGAACTGCGGGATTCATATCGGCGATAAGGTGATTGGCGCTGATTGTTATCAGCCGTTCCTTTGTCCGAAATGCAAAGGCGTTTTCGCCTTTGATCTGAGATGCTTCCGGACGGCAAGCTGGTACGGGAGGCTCAAACAAATAATGGAAGAAAACTGAAAGATATAATCTCAGGTTTCATCCGAAATACAACTGAATAATAAACTTTGTAGCGAGTAAGCGGAGCAGGCCCCGAAAGGGCTGATAAATCTACCCAGGCACCGTATGAAGGATAAGAACAGAACTTGATTCTGTCTTATTTCTCATGCGGTGTTTTTTTGTGCCCGTTTGCTCCCTTCATACGATGCTATTTAAGTCCTTCCTTCGGCTTAACCGCTGCGGGAAGGACTTTTTATGTTATCTCTCTGGCTTTGTTACATAGCCGAATATCCGTGATCTCCGAAATTTTGAACTTCAAACCAAATTTCAAAATTCAAAGGAGATTGCAAATGGCAAGTATGTATTTTGTTTGGAAAGATCCAAACTGCAACGGAATTGATCCGGAATGGATTCAGATGATAAGAAAGCAGTTTAATGAATTCACAAGAAGACCCGTAAATAAAGGTCGGAAGTTCACAAGAACTCCCATAGATCCCGAAAATAGATTTAAAGGGGTTTATGTAGCGGAGGCAACAAACGAGGCGTACCGCAAATGGGATGCGGGATGGAGAAAGGCACAGCGAGGAACCGATGTTTTGGATCTCCCAAAGAGAAAGTTTAAAGAGCAAAAATGTGGTGTCCGTGACGATGAAATGACATTCGAGGATACTTCTGAAGAATACGAGGCAAATGTGGACGGTAACGGCGAGGTTGAGTCTGCGTACTCAAATACCTGCGTTGTTTCCATGGAAGAATATGCGGATTCTCAGGAAGAATTAACTCTGCATGATATGATTGCTGATCCGACGGTAGATGTGGAACGAGATGCGCTCATACGGATGCAGCTTGAAGAAACATTTTCTGCAACAGAAAGATTGCTGACAAAAGCAGAAAAGAAAGTCTTTTACACTATGTTCCGACTCGGGAGGGATCCCCTTTCTGCAGAGGAACCAGCATCTATTTTAGGGTGTAGTCATCAGAATGTTTCGAAAACTGTGGAAAGAATCAGAAAAAAATTGAAACAAGAGGTTGCAGAAAATTGAGAAAATGTCAATCACACTATAGTAGAGGGGCACGAAAAAACGGCCCGCTCAAATGATCCTTGACAATTGAATATACACCTTATCACATACGTTACTTGTATCGGCGTGGAACGCCAAGCCATGACTGTAGGTGCGCCAGGACCTCCCGAAAGCGGGAGACTCCCCATCGGGAGCGAGCGATAAAACTTATACAGCGAAGGTCGGATAGCCTCCGGCTGCGGCGACGACAGGTGCAAGGAATAATGATACTTCTGCGAAGAGCCGGCGCGTAAGGACCGGGGGTGAGAGTCCCATGGAGCTGAATAAGCTGTTCAGCTGTGTGATAAGGTCCCTTGCATTTCGGGATGTTGAGAACAAGTAGAAATGCCTTTAATGAGAGCCTTAAAGGTTCTCATACATACAGGCAGACGCCTGTGGTAAAGGAGAGATAAGGCAGGGACGGAGGAAAAATATCTAACGCGGCCTCGGCAGTCAGCCTTATCTCTCTGATATCGAACGATCTCCTGAGTTATTCTAATCGGATTCCATACATATCAGGAGGTGCGAAAATGTACGAAAGACAGATCATGCGCGGCGATATCTATTACGCCAAGCTCGGAAAAACGGTCGGATCGGTACAGGGTAAAATCCGTCCCGTCGTTGTGCTTCAAAACAACAAGGGAAACAAACACAGCCCGACGCTGATCGTCGCGACCATAACAAGTAAATCAAGAAAGAAACGTTCTCTGCCCACGCGCGTTGTTTTCAGGATGGACGACCTTCCGTTTGAATCCGTGGTGCAGCTGGAACAGATCACAACGATAGACAAGAAACAGCTTCTGAATTTTGTCAGCCCCATGCCGGAACCGGCGATGAGAAGGGTGGATGAAGCGATCAAGGTGAGCTTGTCGCTGAAAGAACACGGAACATAGATGAAAGGACAACATAATGAACGATATTGATGAGTTGGTCAGATATTTCTGGGAAGAAAGCCTTCTTCCGGAAGAAGCGAAAGCCCTGCAAGCGACAGGATTTAACAGCCCGGTCGATTTCTTCGACATTCCTTATGTCGGGCTGAGCTGTATAAACGGACTGAACAGTGAAATAGCGCTGGACGTTCTGTTCGCAATGGCGACATATATGGAGATCCCCGAGGCCGGATATTACGATCCCGCCGGCGAGATCGACAAATATCTTCTTCTTGACCTGCATTACAGCTCGTCCGAAGCGCTGATGAGCGGGACGGAGCATAAATATCTCAATGTTGACGAGATGCTCTATGAAGCGGGATTCAACGGAGAAGAGACGGCGCGGATGACGATACGCCAGATGCTGAACTTAAATCACATCACGATGGAAACGCTCGAAGCGCTTGCGGATACCGTCCGGCTCGCATATATCAGCAGATACCGCGAGCCCGAAGAAAAGTATGACAGCCGAATAGATCTGCTGAAAGGTAAGAAGCTGCTTTTTGGAAACAGGAGAACGGAATATGACGAATGATATTCAGAACCAGCTTATGTATCTCGTCGCGTGGGAATTTCTGAGAAGGCTCGCGAGGGAGAACAGAGCGGATAAGAAAGTAATCAATAATTTTAACAGAATGAACGCCGAAAGTCTAATGTGCGATTTGCTTCCGATCCCGGAAATCGCATAAATGACAAAGCCGGTTTTTTTGGCTAAACTCTGCGTGTGAGAGGAGGTGACGACATGGCAGAGCGGATCGTAAAAGTGATCCCGCCGACGATTGAGAAGATCAGGGCGGAAAGGAAAACACGCGCGGCTGCGTACTGCCGTGTCAGCACCGATTCCGAGGATCAGGCAAACTCCTTTGCCGCGCAGTTGAAATACTACACCGATTTCATTCGTGGCAATACGGATATGGAGTTCGTTGACATTTACGCCGACGAAGGGATCACCGGAACCTGCGTGAACAAGCGCGACGAATTCAAACGTATGATGAAGGATGCCGCGAACGGCAGGATCGACCGCATTTTCGTTAAGAGCGTATCAAGATTCGCGAGAAATTCATTGGAGTGTATCGAGGCGATCCGAAGACTCGCCACTTACGGAACGACCGTGTTGTTTGAAAACAACAACATTGATACAAAGACTATGAATTCCGAACTGATCCTCTATGTGAAAAGCGCGTTCGCTCAGATGGAATCCATGTCCGGTTCAAAGCGCGTTTCCACAGCGGTAAGGATGCGCATGGAGAACGGGGAGAGCTTTTTCACACACGCGCCTTTCGGTTATGAGTTTGATGAAAAGGGCGGCTTGCGAATCGTGTCGGAGCAGGCTGAAGTCGTAAAAAGGATCTTTGCCCTGTATCTTGCCGGGAACGGTTCAAACAGAATTGTTGAGATTCTGAACGATGAGGGAATTCCTGCTTCAAACGGCAGATGGAACTTGCCCGGTATCCGATATATCCTGACCAATGAAAAGTATATCGGCGACACACTTCACCAAAAGACGTACACGCCGCAGATCTTTCCCTTGCGCAACCGACCGAACTACGGAGCCGTCGATCTGTTCTATGTTGAGAACACGCACGAGGCGATCATAAGCAGAGAGGTCTTTGATGCAGCGCAAAAGCGTATGCACAGAAACGCGAGCAAGCCGAAGTCTGAAAAGGCGCAGCGGGTTTTCGATAAGATGATCTTCTGCGAGGAGTGCGGCTGGTCGTACAAGTTGAAGACGCTGCACGGAGTCCGCTATTGGGTCTGTTCCAGAAAAAGCGCGGCGGGGCACAGCTGCGGAGGAAAGAACGTCAGGGAAGATGAAATCAAAGAAGCGTTTGTTGAGGTATATAACAAGCTGCGCTATTTTGAAAAAGAGATCTTTGATAAGACGCTTTCTCAGATGTTGGGCGTCCGTGAAAAGATTTCGGGACAGAATAACGAGATCACGCAGATCGACGCCGAAATCGCGAAGCTGTGCGGGCAGAACAATATGTACGCGAAGTTACATGGACAGGGCGTTATCGACGAGGTTTCCTATCTGGAGCGTACGACCGAACTGAAATTCAAGATAACGGAGCTGAGAAACAAACGCCTTAAGCTGCTGAACGCTGACGAGGACGAAATGCTGATCGAGAGCCTGCGGATTCTCAAAGAAATGCTCTCCGAATCCCCGACAATGATACTTCATTTCGACCCGCAGCTTTTCCTGACTGTGACTGAGAAGGTCATGGTTGGGAATGACGATACGGTTGTCTTCCAGTTTAAGGGCGGACTTCAATTAAGACAAAGATTATTGGAGGTGTTGTGATGGCAAAGCTGAGAACCGTGCCATACGGATATGAGATAAGAAACGGCATTGTCGTTGTTCAGCCGAAAGAAGCAGAGACAGTCAGAGAGATTTTTTCACTGTATATTTCGGGCAGTACGCTTCAACACATCTCCGAGAACCTCATCCAAAAATCAAATCCGTTTTATCAGGGCGAGGTTCGCTGGAATAAGTGCTCCGTCAAGCGGATCATTGATAACGGAAAGTACATAGGCGAGAACGCCTATCCGCAGATCGTTCCCGAAGACGTATTCGAAACTGCACAGAGAATGAAGGACGGAAAGGGCGGTGCCGCCACATCGCTTTCACCGACACTTGAATATTTCAAGGACATTTGTGTGTGCGGAAAATGCGGGACGAGATACAAACGAATCAACACGTGGGGCGCACGGGAAAAGTGGATGTGCGCGGATGGTTGCAAGTCTTTGCTGTTCGTAACTGATAAGATACTTGAAACGGCAGTCCTGAACACGATCAACCGTGTTATTCAGCATCCGGAATTACTGGATATAACTCCAATGTCCCATTATACGCCTTCAAAGGAAGTTGTAAGAGAAGAAAACGAGCTTATCCGTCTGTTGGAACAGCCGAAAATTAGTTTCACGGCAGCGGCGAAAAGCATACTGCATTGCGCCGCTATGCGATTTGAAAGCTGTGCGTTTGACAGAGGAGAAGTCACGGAAGAATTGAAAGACGAATTTGCGGAAATGGAGCCTATCAATGAGCTCGATCTGCAATTCGTTAAGAGATATATCAGGAAAATCAAGGTCTACCCGAACGGGAGACTGACCATAGTGTTCTATAACTCAGCAGAAATCACAGCGATAGGAGGTAAAGACGATGGAAGCTGCAGCACAGAAGAGAGTAACGAAGATTGACGCCAACCCGATGCTCGCAAAAAAGAGGAGCGACACAAAACGGCTCCGCGTCGCCGTCTATTGCCGCGTTTCTACCGACGATGAAGAACAGCTTAACAGCTACGAAGCGCAGATCGCTTACTACACCGAGGCGATTGCGAAAAATCCGAGCTGGACTTTTGCCGGCATCTACGCAGACGAAGGAATCAGCGGCACCATGACAAAAAAGAGAAAAGACTTCCTTCGCCTAATGGACGACTGTGAAAAAGGAAAGATCGACATGATCCTAACAAAGTCGATTTCGCGTTTCGCCCGTAATACTGTCGATAGCCTGAGCTGGGTACGTAAGCTCCGCGCAATGAATATCGGCGTGTATTTTGAGGAACGGGCTATTGATTCACTGAAAGCGGAGAATGAAATGCTGATTGGACTTTTCAGCGTCATAGCGCAGTCCGAAAGCGAAAACATCAGCGCGAATGTCCGCTGGGGCGTTCAGCAGAGGATGAAAAACGGGACATACTGCTCCAACTTTACCTGTTTTGGGTATAAGAAGGGAACAAACGGGATTCCGGAGATTGTGCCGGAGCAGGCAGAGGTTGTCAGAACTATATTTGATAAATACTTGGATGGCCTGACTCCGGGATAGATAGAGGAATATATGCAAAACGAAGGAATTATATCTCCTACCGGAAATACCTGCTGGGACAGAAGCGTAATCCGAAAAATGCTGAAAAATGAAAAATACGCAGGGGTCTTGCTTTTGCAAAAGACCTTTCGGACAGATTGTATCTCAAAAAAGACAAAGATCAACAGAGGTGAAATGCCGCGTTATCTTGTCACTGATAACCATCCGGCGATTATACCAAGGGATAAATTTAACGCAGTTCAAATGGAAATCGCTCGGCGGGGAAGCAAGCACAAGCGCTCCACATTGGGCGTGACCGATCAAGGAAAATACAGTGGGAAATTCGCATTAAGCGAGCTGTTGATTTGCGGTGAATGCGGTTGTTCCTATTGCAGAACCGGTAAAACCAAAAACGGAAAACGTCAGCATGTTTGGCGTTGTATCAATCGTCGAGACCATGGGGCCGAGGTATGCGATGCCATCGGCGCAGAGGAACAAAAGCTCCATGCCACGATTTTGAGATGTCTGAATAAATTGTTTTCCAAACAGGATGAAACGATGTGGCTGATTCAGAGCAATCTGAGATTTGCGGTAACAGGGCAGGGCGGCGTATCGGAAGTTTATCTTCTTGAGAAACAGATCATTTCCCTCCAAGAGGAAGCTGAAAGTCTGATGACCATGATGAATACGACTGGTGGCGACACTGAAAAATATATGAGAGCCATTGAGGATACCTTCAAAAAGGTCAAGACATTGAGACAGCAGCCTGAAGTAGCGCGCTGTAAAAATGAAGTGGATTCGGAAACGCAGATCGAGTTGCGAAGGATAACCGAGATGATACAGAAAGAGAAAATCTCTTTTGATACCTTTGATGATATTATGATCCGGCGACTGGTTGAATGCGTCCGTGTGATGAAAGACAAACGGATCATCGTTGTCCTTAAAGGTGGGATGCAGGCGGAAGATGTACTTGCATAATTGCATTACTGAACAAAAAGCGGTTGCCGTAAAAAGCAGCCGTTTTTATATGGACTTATTCATCTTTCTGTGGTATACTAAAGAAAAAGCAAAGTGTGGTGAAAACAGTGGATTTGAAAAAACTTGTTATCGAATTGACCGAATACCCCAAAGAAAGGGAATGGTTTGAGTTCAAAGAAAACTGGTATGAGCCGCATGAGTTAGGCGAGTATATATCTGCGCTGGCGAATACAGCAGCGTTGACCGGGGAGCAGTTCGGTTACCTTATTTGGGGCGTTAGGGACGATTCTCACGAAGTCGTCGGGACTAAGTTTTTATGGGTAGTTGACGTTAAGAGGGAACCGTTAGAGCATTATCTTGCACGTCAGTTATTTCCCGATAACAATTTCAGTTTTCACGAGGTTGATATCGACGAGAAACGCATTGTTGTTTTACAGATACCTGCCGCAATTAAATCTCCCGTCAGTTTTGACGGCGTCCGATATCTGCGTATCGGATCGAGCAAGGTTAATCTGGCAAAGTTTCTCGAACGGGAAGCGGAATTATTCCATGTTCTCAGAGATGGAATTCCGACGATCAGCAATACTGAAGCGGAGTATCAGGATTTGACCTTTGAAAAATTGTTTGTTTATTATGGGGCGAAAGGTGTTACTCTGAACAAACGGATTTTTAAGAAGAATCTCGGATTGCTGACCTCCGACGGAAAATACAACCTGTTGGCGCAGTTATTGTCAGATGACAGTCACTTTGCGTTCAGGTTTGCCGTGTTCAGTGGGAAAACAAAAACAACAACCATGTATGCTGTTCGTGAGTTGGGGAATACTTGTCTGTTGTATTCTTTGGATAAAGCGCTTGAATACGGGGAAGTGTTAAACGTTCCTCAAGCGGACGAACGGGATCGGAAGGTCGAAAGAAAAGAGGTGTTTCTTTTCGATGCTGCGGCTTTTCGTGAAGCCATAATCAACGCCTTTGTGCACAATAGTTGGATCACAGGGAATGCCCCGATGATCACTGCTTTCAGCGATCGCATTGAAATTCTTTCAAGAGGGACGCTTCCTCCCGGACAGACGATGGAAGGTTTCTTCGCAGGTGAGTCTGTTCCCGTAAATCAAAGGTTATCTGACGTTTTCCTTCAGCTTCATATCAGTGAAAGAACCGGGCGAGGCGTTCCAAAGGTGACAGAGGTTTACGGAAAAGAATCCTATGAGTTCAGGGAACAATCCATTGTGTGTACGATTCCGTTTAATCGGATTTCAGATGTACAAGATGACTCAAGAGATGCACAAGTCAATGCACAAGTCAATGCACAAGATTTATACGCTACAGCGGAAACGAAAACAGATGAATTGTTAGAGTATTGTATAGAAGCAAGAAGTCTTATGGAGATAACCGCTTATTTGGGATACAAAGACAGGCGTACTGTGAGAAAAATCATAAAACCGCTTTTGGAGCAGGGAAGAATTGCTATGACGATCCCGGATAAGCCGAATAGTCGTCTGCAAAAATATGTCACAATAAGATAATATTCGCGGGATGTGTGATACTACCAAGACAACTGCTAATGGCTCAAAATAAGGGCTTTTCAAGGGGTTCAGAAATGCGCCTCGGTCACATAAAAAGACATCCACAAAAGTGGGTGTCTTTTTTTATCTTGTGAATACTTCATGACAATAAAGTTGCCTTATCATTTTTTTGCGGAGCAAACTCTTTATTTATTAAAAAAATCATTGATCTAAATGAATTTTATTTAACTAACAGAGCTGTAAGATTTTAATTCTTTGCGGTGTACCCTTTGTCAAGTACAATTTTGAATTTTAGTGTTTAAAAAAATTAAGTGGATTGTAAAATGAAACAGGACATAGAAGAAACATAGCGAACGAGGTATAATTGGAGTTACCGCACAACCAAGAATCCGGAGGCTCGCTATGTTATTGTAATTTAGCTTTATCTGCACAAAGAAGAACGCAGTCTTAATGTTAATTTGTATTGCTTGAGGCAATGGGCATATTAATGTATACTGTCATTACCAAACATAAGGAGGACATAAATATGCTCAATGAAAACTTAAAAATAATGCGAAAAGCGAAAGGATATACACAGGAGGAGCTTGCAATCAAGTTGAATGTTGTAAGACAGACAGTAAGCAAATGGGAAAACGGACTGTCTGTTCCCGATGCGGATGTTCTGTCTGAAATTGCGGATATTTTGGATACAAAAGTAAGCATATTGCTTGACGGAACAATAACGGATGAAGACGATAATGATGTTATTGCTGAACAGCTTGCAAAAATCAGTGAACAGATGGCTATTAAAAACAGGCGCAGTAAAAGAATCTGGAAAATTGTCGGGATTGTTATGTTATCATTTTTAATCCTAAACATCCTCTTAACAATATTTGCCATGTGGGCATATAGAACTTTTTCTACCGAAGGCAGGACTCCGGACATAGAAACGAATGAATATGAAATGTTGATAGAGACTTCTTAAAATCTTGTGTAAACCTCCGAAATGGTATAGAATAAAAGTATCATTTTGGAGGTTAAGTTTATGCCGAAGTACAAGGACAGCCCAGAGGTAAGGGCGGCAAAAAAGGATAGAACAGAAAAACTGAGAGATTTTTTGTAATTACTGGATGTAGAGGATTACAGCGATCTGCGTTCGGTATTCAAGGAAATGGTCGGAGAAGTTCTTGAAAACGGACTTGAAGCGGAGCTGGACGACGAACTCGGATACAGCAAGTATGATTATCGAAACAAGGATACCGAGAACAGCAGGAACGGATACAGCCGGAAATCCGTCAAAACAAGTGCGGGTTCGGTTGAAATAGCAGTACCGCGTGACAGGAACGGAGAATTTGAGCCGCAGATAATCAAGAAAAACGAAACATCTCTCGCAGGTGATATTGAAGAAAAGATTCTTTCAATGTATGCCAAGTACTGATTCCTCTTTTCGTAGC